>JAAUXT010003400.1_pt1 | contig 29305 bp, 29 predicted proteins | sample 7278171 | NCBI WGS metagenome assembly JAAUXT01 (sample SAMN14350112, study PRJNA611818) | marine sediment metagenome | isolation source: surface marine sediment (1.8m) | place: French Polynesia: Moorea | collected 2018-08
TACCAACACCCCCCCTCCCCTCTCGGACTTCCGTTTCCGCGACCATCAGGGTTCCCGCCTCGGAACTTCTTGTTTTCACCGAGTGTGCTGGTTTGCAGGAGCGGCGCGGGCGGCAGGATGCGCGTGCGCGTCGTCGTGCTGCTCGTCTTCGCCGTGCTCGGATACATGGTCGTCGGCGGCTTCGTCTTCAACGTGCTCGAGCGAAGCAATGAGCGCCGCGTCCGCCAGCACACCCGCGACTTCCTGGAAGAGTTCCTCGGTAAGAGCCTCGCAAACCTGTCCGAACAACGGAATTGTGGGAAACTTGGGCCTGTGGCCTCTGCAAAAACTCTCAGTTCGACAAAGGATAGACCCTTCACTCGTCCATGGCAGTAGAACATTTGTTCTTGACCCTCACAATGACTGCGAGACCCCGTGCAAGAACTGTCTTTTCTCTGTGTCAGAGAAACACGGGTGCGTGAGCTCGGTGGACGTGGACCGGCTCGTCGAGACGGTGGTGACGGCGTACGACAGCGGCGTGCTCGCCATCAACAACGCGTCGGCGTCCTCCACCACGTGGGACGTGCCCAACTCCATCTTCTTCGCCGCCACCGTCATCACCACCGTCGGTCAGTTCCTCGTTTGTTGTGTTCTGGTCTGTTGGCAGCAGTGTGGCTACTTTTGCTGCTGCGAACACAACACAGAGAGTGATGCAATTGAGAGAAATGATTTTGCCACATCGAACACGGTTCTTGGTTAAAGGTTTCTGACATTTCAACAACGTTGAACAGATTCTGAGGTTCTTTGTGACAAGATGTTTGAGTTTGGGTGTGGATTGTCACACCAACAATGGATCAACAGGGGGCCCTTATATTTGGTGAGTGACCAGAAAGAAAGCCCTTTGTTTTCCAGGGGTCCTCACCTTGGTGACTCACCAAACATAAAGGCCCCCTGGATAAAGTAACCTGACCAATGTGATTTCGAAAAGAAATCATCGGGAAAAAGGACTCAATCTTATGACAGGTTTTGTCTAGTACACCTGTGGTGGAAGTGAGCTTTCACACAGAGTTTACTCGGCCTGTGGTGTCGTGATCTTGGCCAGTTCACCTCCACCTCAGCTCTGCCAACAAAGCTCTCGATGGAGTCCTTCGTTCCTCAAAAATCCCCCCCCCCATATTGGGAGCTTTTCCGTTCAAACAACAGTGACGAATCAACAAAGACGGGATGCAAAGACAGTCGTCTCGTTCTATCCAGGTTACGGGCACCTGGCTCCCAAGACGGTCGCCGGTCGAGCCTTCACCGCTCCGTACGCGATCCTCGGCATCCCCATCTGCCTCGTCATGCTCGCCGGAATCGGCTCAAAGTTCAACGACATCGCTGACGCGCTTGAGAAGAAAATACAAGTATGCAAGTATGTTTCTCCCACCATTCACAAACTGATGACTGCAGAATACAGTTTTTGAAGGAGATGTCGAACAAGAGTGCTCAATCTCAGTGGATCTGTGCAGACGGGCGTCAAAGCAGGTCAGAACAGGTGCCGAGCACCAATTCACTCGCACATTCTGTCGTCGTTGTAGCAGAAGAACGAGAACGGGTAAAGTGGTGCGCGTCGCCACCCTGATCCTGGTGGGGGTCGTGCTCTTCCTGCTCATACCTGGGCTCTGCTTCATGCTTGTGGAGAACTGGACGTACGGGGAGGCCGTTTACTATTGTTTCATCACTCTCACCACCATCGGCTTCGGAGATTTCGTTGCAGGTATCGTGATTTTGTTTCAAGCAATTCTTTCCTGGAACACTGCACTTCAGTGTGTCTCGAGAAGAGATATCGTCTTGTGAACTGAACAGCCGAGGCCTCCTCAAGAAATTATAAACAAGCAGGAAACTTGCGAACCAATGCAGTTCCATCCAACTTGCATTCGATAGTCTGGAGAAGCGCTCCTGTTTTTTGTCCTGAAGCTAAAGAGAGCAATTAGCCAGATAGACGTGTTTGACAAGCAGACATGTTTACATTGGTGAACAGATTGATGCCTGCGAAAATGGACGGACCGATAAAGCAGAGTTGCTTCTTTTCGCACTGGAAATGTGAAGAAGCTCAGGGGAGGATTCGCAAAGTGTTTTGTGGGGCGTCTTATCCTGATGAAATCTCTGGACGTTTCGCACTTGACTTGATGATCGTCGAGTTTCAGGAGTGAACTCGCAGCGAGAGTACAGCCAGTTGTACCGTATGGGCCGCACACTGTGGTTGTTCCTGGGGCTCGCGTGGCTATCGACTGTGATCGCTGCCAAACAGAACACGATTCAAGAGTTCATCAACAAGGAAGAGCTCAAGTACAAGTCGCACGAGCGCCAGAAGGCTCTGGTAAGGTTCGACTGGCCGACCCACCACGGTGAGGACATTGTGCTCGTTGGTCGCTGGTGGTGGGCTAACCAGCACTATCGGTCCCGTGAAAACGATATTTTGTCCTTTGAAAGCCAATCGATGTGCAACAGAGTCCAAAATAAATGTCCAGTTTTATAGGTGCACTTGGTTCACTGAAAAAAGATGACGTTTTCACCAGACCTTGAACACAATTAGATTTTGATTTGAACGTTGGCACCTTTTCCTTTCCTCTCAACTCACACACTTCCAGTGTCAGTTCAGAATGTTGGAGTACATTTTGTCCTGGCCCGAAGATAGTTCAAATGACCTTTGTTTCTTGCTAAACTCAGCATTTTGCTCATCATTGGAAAGCGGGATGCACCACCTTTGGTGTTGACTTTGTTCCTGATCCTCTCCAAACTTTGTGGTGTTGCAAGCAAGCAAGCGCGCTCGTGTGTGTGTGTGTGTGTGTGTGTGTGTGTGTGTGTGTGTGTTTGATATTCCCCAAGACCCAAGATATGGGTGTCTCTTTGTGGACAGAATCTCATTCTGTTCGCGCACTCGGTCACTGAGACATACGGTAGTTTCGTGACAACACCCAAATGTTCGACCGACATGTCTCTGCTCTCGCTTTGGAAAATTCGCGTGTGCTGAGTTGTGTACACCTGTAGAGTTGTTCTTGTCTTGCAATATCTGCAGGACAAGTTTGTCCACGGTCTGAAAAGACAAGGACAGGGCTGTCTGTCTCAAGGAAGTCAACTCAAAATCACACTTCCCGGTATGTCTTTGCAGGCAAAGATGTCTGAAGAGCCATTGCGTGATCTGCAAGCGGGAACAGTGTCCAGTGACAGTGATGCCAACAAAACGCACTTGAAGCTGGAAGCCGAAGGTGCCTCAGGTGAACATGGAACCATGACAAAAGGTTCCAACGGGGAAAACAGCCCGGCAGAAGACTCCGCCCTTCTCGGGGCACAAACAGTGACTGAAAATGGTGCTTCGGTGCAGCACCACAGACAGTACGGGAGCTCGGAACAGTTGGATCTGGTGGACTCACTGGATCGTTCCAGTAGGGACAACGCCACAGACAATCCTGCCATAGAAGGACAACAGAACAATGAACAGTTCTCTTCGAGTGTGACACTTCTGGATTAATTATGCTTGTGGTGCTGATCTCAGAGCGGCGAATATATCTTTATTTATTTTACAAACACAAAACAGCTTTCATCCTTGAAAGGAAAAAAAGGCCCAATATTTGTTCTTGCTTCTTAGAAGTGTCATCGCTGTCTCAGTGGCAGGTGATCTTTCCTGAATCTGTGCAGGTGCAAGTGGACATGTTTTGGGGTGAAAAGTTTTCTTCCAACGAACGAGTGAATGTCATGAACAGTCTGCTTCAGACAAACCTTTGAATATGTCAAAACAAACTTGCTGTCTGCGAATCAACAAAATGCAACTGCTAGTGGTTTCGGTCTCAGATCGGAGAATCCACAGTGCCGTCCTAAGAGACGTTCAGTTCTGCAGTGGCATGACATGCCGGTGTTTGGCGTTGAAAGGAAAAACGGTTGTTTTGTTGTTTTGTTTTGTTTTTGCAAAATTATGTCAAAGTTTTGTGCTGTAAAGGACAAACAGACGCCAGAATAAAGTATGAAGACCTCGCTTCTGTTTTAACACTGTGGATCACCGGTCATAGCTCTATGAATTTGGGAAAGGAACACGTCTGCCCCCAACCCACAATTCTGATCTCGACATCACAAAGGCAGTGCAATTGAAACGGCCATCTTCCTCTCAGCTGATTCAGATACACCTTGACCAAATCATACATTTGTGCACCTAGACATCTGCTTGGTGCATTGACATCCAAATGGGAATAGATTTAAACTGAACCGCAAAAATGTCATCAACTTCCAATCAAATTGAGCTGAAAACCTCACAGCCTAATTAAGAAGCACCGGATTCCATTTCATTAAACCTGATTTGAATGTCTCCGAATCGTGTGGAACATTATGTAGCAATTTGAAGAGCGTGTACGGTATCGTTTATTACAGGATGAGGGATGGTCCGGACAATGGGAAGAGTCCTTGAACACCTGGAGCTCCCAACTTGGCACATCCCCAGCTCAGAGCAGTCCATCTGAGGGCGATTTGATAATCTAATTAGTGAAAGGGGTACGGGATGTGAGTGTCCCCTCAGGCACTCTCTTGCAGGCCGGGGGCGGGAGCAGAGCCACTTGTTAATGCTACACCAGGCAAAATTACACTGATCAATCCCTCATCGTAACCCTCCGTTGCTAAGCGCATGTGCGTTGACGGGGTGATATATGGAGTTGTGAGTGAAATTAATTTCCAAAATTGACAACAAATTGAGCCCCAAATGTTGAATTGGCACTTTCTTCGCAGTCTGTACGGTTGTACAAAAAATCTGCGAGCTGGGAAGCCTTTGCGCACCAACACCCCAACCTTATCTGTCCAACAGTTTAAGTTGTCTGCTGAAATCGGAGTTTTCCTCCTTTCAGACACTTTGGATGTCAAAATGGAAGACATTTGTTGACGTCTTCCGACTTCCAAGAAAGTGAGGATCAGTCTCCCGTGGGTTTGGGATTCCTATTGACCAGAAAGACACCAACTGAACTTTCCCCGATGCTGTCCATGCATCGCACTGAGAAACAAAAAACAAACCACCTCGTGTGCGAAAAGGGTGCAGAAAAGTGAGTTGTGGTGACATTTGAAAATTTAAAGATGGAAATTCAGTTGTTCTTGTGAAATGCACTCCAGCTCGCAACAGAAGCTACAAACACAGCCACAGTTTTGCTGTTGGAAACGGTGACTCAGTCTGGATGCTTCTCTGAAAAATTCTCTCATTGAACGCGTCTTTAGGCCAGCAGCTGAAGCCGCCAAAAAGCAAAGGTGGCAAGACAAGAACATGCAGCACTTCTCTTCAGGTCTCCAGGAACCACAGAACACATCGGCCCAGACCTCCAGTTGAAATTTCAACAATCTGGCACACGGATGCTCTTGTGCCACAACCATGTGTTGTCCAAAACATCATGCAAATCAGGATTTACCAGGGACGAGGGTGTCGTGTTGCATCTCATCTCTGGTGACAACTGGTACTCGTCCAGGCAAAGTGATTCTCCAAGGTTTCTTGCCCCCAGTCGAAGCTTCTTCGGTTCAAGTTCTTCACCAAACCGGGTCAGGAATAAACCTCCAAAATGTGGGCACCCCCAAAAGCTTGTATTCATTTTTGTTCGTAGGTTGGGCCACTGACCAGGGTGAGACTGCAGTCAGGACAAGGTCCCCTTCACTGCAATGACCCTTGATCTGTAAGGGCCCACTGAAGTCCTTCTCACCAAAAAGATCTCAGATCCAACTGCAAGCAAGAAAATAAATGCTCTCAAGAAAGCGAAAGCGCGACAGAGGAGTCGGCCAATTCTGAAAATTGGATTCAAATGGGTTCTGTCCTTGATGATGTTTTGTAACACGTTTTGACAGGTGTGGAGTTGAGTTAAATGAAGCCAATAGAGATAGAGGGGGTGGGAGAGTAATCTATGTGACCCTGCCCTGACCTCTTATGCTAGATCAGCCCCTTGTGGCGCACGGACCAAAAGAAGTAGGAAAGGTGGCGAGGTGATGGGACAGAGCTCCTGCAGGGAGACCACCTCAAGCCATACAACCCATTCCTCTTTAGGGCTCGTCGTTTTGTCCACAGTCCCCGAGCTCCCTCAGGACAACATTTAAACAACCTGTTAAACATGCAAAGCTTTCAAAAAGCAAACAATTTATCGGATTGTGAATCATAAGTCCCTCACTTCATGCATTGATACCTTTCTTTTCTCAACATTTTGCCAAGCCTGCTGCGAAGTTTGAATGGAGAATTTTTTTCACACACTTTCTTTTGAAGGTATTCATATTTGCAGCAGTGCGAAGACCGATACCTCATCCTTGACACAAAGAATTGGGTTTGAATAGATATCAGTCATGACTGGGGCCTGCCACCACAATGTCACAATCGTTTGTAAGGAAATCACAACAGTTAAATTTTAAAATTTTCAAAACGTTCGTTCACACATTCAGCTTGGAAGAAGTAGGCATGGAAACGTCAAATCCATTGCTCCCAATACGTTCTTTTTTTCTTCAGGAAAGAAGTGGTGCAAACACAAACCGAGAGTACAAACAATGCGACACAAACAAAAGACATCTGGAAACACACGAGGATGCGGTAGGGAATGACGAAGGAAGAATGTTCATACCGGAGGACACAGCACTGAGCGAAATGAACGAGTCGTTCACGCATCGGAACGACACTCACGAATTTGTCCTGCCTTCCATTTCCAAGGACGTGATGACTCGCACATCTGAATTGCGAGTTTGAAAATTGAGTTCGAATTTTTTACGATGTGCGAAGAACCACGACTGTAGCCTGCTGATCGCAGAAGCCACCAAACTGGAAGAACATAGACGACAACAGTGCGCAAAAGCTTCGCAATTGAAAAATAACCGAAAGCTCGCATTTCATCAGCGTGTAAGGTTACTGAAAATGAATTGGTGCTTTGCTACTAAATTATATATTTTTTGCTGTTTATCTTTGCACCACATCACAAATTGTTGGCTAAGAGATGCGACATTTGCGCGCCTTTTGACCACTGACAACCAGTATTTAGCCGCGCAGGGAGCCTAGTGGCCGAGAATGGAGGCACTGATGCACTCTAATTTAATGGCTGCTATTAGGTAGCACCCCAGAGGGGTGAAAAATAAGAGAAATCTTGACGACAGATTAATCACTTACTTATTGCTTCTTTTTCTGCAGGAGAAATTCCTCTGGGCACGAAAACTGTTCTTCCTGCACATGTTGACCCCTCGTCGTGTTCTCTCTTGGGTAATGTTAACTCAGCACCGACTTGGCCAAGTCCTCCCTCCACGCGAGTACCGTTATTGCCGAACCGTTAGAGTTCTCATTTGTCTTTTTGGCACGTGCTGTGGCTTCAGCAAGACGGCTTCTCACTCAAGTTCCACAGACCACCCTTTTGACAGGTAAACTTTTTGTAAACTAGAAGATATCACCTCAGAACCCGACGCTCGCTTCTTCTGACGTCCAAGTTTGTCGTTTTGTTGGCACTGAATTGATTGTGTTCACGAACTCGAGCCAACAAAGTTGCGAAGTTTCGAGCAAAAAATACGGGTTTTTTTTCGCAAAACTGTGGACGACTGGAGAAAATTTGTCAGTATATATCTTAGAACTCGGGAAACACCTGTTCTGAAAACGTCAAAAAGAATGAAGCAAGTTTTTTTTTTTCAATCAAACTGGGAACAGCAATTTGTTGTGCCCAATATAGTGTAATCAACGAATGAAAAATAAGAATGCAAGAAACCAAAGCATTTTGCGCCCATGTTCAATCCTGAATTGTTGGATCCTCCAAAATCCAGATGATCTGAAGCAATGGGTGAAAATACAAAGATTTCCGGAATGAGTTGAAATGTGTTTGGTGATATTAGCTGGCAGCTCACCCGAAAATCCTTTCCGTTTGACGTGTCAGTGGCTTGGACAAGAACAATTCTGAACACGCTGCATGGGATCAGAAAAGACACAACACAGAGAAGGCAGCCGATTCTCTTTGTGTGCCTTTCACATTTGAAGGCAAAGCAAGATGACTCCACGACAAAACTGCGCCTGCATGATATCCAAATGTTTAACCCCAACGAACCCCAGGTGAGAGAACATCCATCACTTGGCTACAGATTTTCCGATGCAAAGTCTGCCGTTTCCTGGCTGGTTTTTGACAAAAATTACTTTGCTGACAGAACTCAATTGTGTGTGACTAAATCATCTGACCCATGAGTAACTTTTGTGCACGGCTTTCAGCACAGCGCCGAGCTCGGGTGCCGTCATGCGTGCGCCCATCCGTCCCTCTATTCACAGAAACGCTGTCGGTCAAAGTTCTGATGAATCGGCTTTTCGTAGGACTTCATTAGTAAATCTGCTCCAAAGTTCCAACCTGGCTACCTGGCAACAGTGACAAGACACGGACACAAAGAAGACTTCGAGCGATCTTTGTTTCCGTCAACTTTATTTTCTGTCAGAACCGCCGACACCACGTGTGAAGATGTTTGATTTGTCAGTGTATGAGTGACATCGAGGTGCCAAAATCACCGCTGACCGGTTCACCGCCTTTGTTCTTGATTGCTGGACACTGCGATGTACTTTGTTGAGCTTTCTTTCGAACTTGAATTTTACAGGTTTTCACAGAAGGATTCATCGATCGACTGTATCAGGCACTCGGTGCATCTGCCATCCTTTCCGTTATTTTCGTGCGTGCAAAATGTCGTCGCATTGTGATCTGCAGTCGACGTTTCCTGCGGAATCTCAAACCGCCAAGACTGACAAGCGAACAGCTGCACAAGAACGGACGATGAAGTTCGATCAAAACACAGAATTTTATTTGAGGCAAATTGATGTTTTTTACAGGAAAACTACACACATGTATTCGGAGACAGAAGTGTTCGAAAAATATCATCAGGTGTCAGCGAAGACGATGCCACAAAAAAAATCGGCGCGGACAAACCGTTCTATTGGTACACTGTGCGAAACCAAGAACCGAGAAGATAAGCAAACAACGGATTTTCACAGTTTGTCCAACTTGTACCTTCGAAAAAATGTTTCATTTGAGCCACTTTTTGTATCATCCAGATATTTAGTTCACGTAGATGCTTGCGATGTTTGTGTATTTACAATGAAAGGTGCCAGGAAAGAAAGCGGCATTCAATTTGAAATTGCTGAAAATACAGATACTCTTACATTATCACAACAGTCCTAGAAGGCGCTTCAGATTCTTCAAAAATGCTTGTCCTGAGTGGAGGCGACAAAGTCAGATCAGTTCATCTGTTGAGGAGTCCGGGCATGCTGAAGGCGCTGTGAGTGCTCGCTGCGAAGTACGGCCAGGCGCCGAGCGGCGCAGGGACGGCGGCGGCGTGTAGGGACGCCTGAACCTGGGTCGACATGATGCACTGAGCGCACGCGCAGGAAAGCGGACGTTTTCCTGGAGAATGCTCCGACTGTCGGTGTTGAGGTGGCGGCGGTGGGTGGTGGGCAGAGGGCGGGTGTGGGAACAGGAGATGCGGAGGCTCTGCTGACTGTGGCGGGAGCAGCGTGCGCCGCGCCACGGACACCCCACCACCGCTGCTGCTCCTGCTGCTCGGACTGTGCGACGGAGGCCGCTCCGCCTCGACCGGGCTCGTTCGCTGCGGTGGCGACGGACCTGCTGCCGACACGAGCGGCAGCGCGTGGTGCGAAGCGGCCGGAGGCGTCGGGATGTGCAGGGATGGGACACCGGGAATGGACGTGGAAGTCGGAAGATCTGGAAGACCTCGAAAAGCTTGCGCAGCTGACGGAGGAAGGGATGAAGCTGCGCTGACAGACGGGAACCCCGCGCTCGTGCTGGCTGTCGGGCTCCTTGCTGCTTGACCGCTGCCACCGTTGTTGTAGACGTTCTGCACGAGCTTCTTCATTTCATCAATCGAGTTCTGCAGCATCAGGATGTAGTTCTTCGCAAGGAGCAGAGTCGCAATCTTCGACAGCTTCCTCACTGAGGGCCCGTTGGCGTACGGCATCACCTCGCGCAGCCCGTCCAAAGCCGAGTTGAGATCGTGCATTCTTTGTCTCTCCCGCCCGTTCACCTTCAGTCGCAGCGCCTGCAGTTCGTCTTCAGTGAGGTAGGCACGCGCCAAAGCGGCTCTGCGCCGCGAAGCCTTCGCAGCCTTCAGCGACATGGCCTTGTCCTGCGCATTGTCGTTGTCTTCGCTTTTAGAAGGGGACAAGCAACTCTGGAAGTCTTCGTCTTCATTCAAATCAGATACGTTCACCAAATCTTCCTCCGTGGCCATTTCTTCTTGTTCTTGTTGAAAGCGAAAAGAACAGAAACTTCTTGGAACTGTTTTTTCGTTATTGTCCTTCTTCAATCGTTGTTGAACCGCGCTCAACAAACTGGTGAGTGGAATTTTTCAGCAACTGCTCGAAGAGTGTTCTCTCACGATTCAATGTCTTGTAAAGGTCTGAGGCACACTGTTCACAAGATTTCACACATATATAGGAGAAGTTCTATTGAGATTGTGTTGAAAGGCAAGTGATGCGCATCAGTGTGTATCAGCTGGACCAATGAGAGACAGACTGTTGCAGCCCATCACCAATCGGGGTGCTCCACCTTCAAACCGCATCAAGCTTGCGTCGCAGAGCCCGCTTCTTGGTTTCTGCAGACCACAGATTTGCCCCATCCCATTGTTATTGGTTTTTGGCGCTAACAACTGGCAGGTTGTCATTCCCTCAGGAACAGCTCGTCCTATTGTGGCGCACATTGTATTCTGCCCTCTCTTTGAGCTTCCCACTGTTCACCAGATGAAAGCTTCCCTTCCATTCATGTGCCTCACCAGACCAGCCCTCAATGAAGTAGCTTCCCTATTGGGACTGGAAAGCCACTTTCCCCCAACAGCCCCGGCCATATGCCACTTCTATCCAAATAGGTCCTCTTGCATATGGCCTCTTCAACGGTTATTATTTAGGATTTCAAGCCAGCTATCCCAGTTAATAGCTGATTAAGGTGAAATCTCCGCGGCACCAACACTTTCAACGTCCTCAACCATCCACTTGATCTGGAGAGCGTGAAACATCAAACTTGTTGCAAAACAGAGACTGCTTCAAAAGGAATCCTTGTCACATTGGTTACTTCTGAGTATTCTTTGTCACTTCTGTGGTACGCTTGAATGACAGAAGGCACTTGAATGTCGGATAACCCGCAGGATTATTCACTTCACGCTCACGCAACTCTTTTGGCACTTCGTGGAGCTCTATTTTGGTCTTCACTCCTCGAGAAATTCTCTTGTTCCTTCGGAAAGTGATATGAAAGCTGATATGACCAAAAATTGGGTGTTCCTTTTCAATAATTTGTTGTGAATTGTTCGCGAAACGATTGTCCCCTCCCCACCCCCGCCAAAAAATACCACCAGACAATTTCATTCGTACCAGTGGCGGACAGACAAAGTTTTTGCACAAAAGTGTGTCTTCAGAATCACAAAGCAGATTGCGTTCTCCAGCAGTTCGAAGCTCTTGTGACACCACAGGAATACTGCTTGCGAAAAAAGGCAATGAAACGCACAGGCATTTCAGACGATATCTCGTCAAAAAATGATTGGAGGACAAGAACAGAAGAGCAAAATTCTGTTTTTCCCGTGCAGGAACTCCTCTTTCGGCAAAGCTTCTTGTTGCAATGTATAGTATTTCAACACATCAAAATTATATTTTGACCCTCAGTACAGGAGCAAAATATGGTGCGTGATTGCAGAACGAACACTGCAGTATAAAAAGGCAATTTGGAATCAATTTTGCCTGTGATGCTTGAAGGATAGGGATCTTACCCTGAGGCACATTCCCCCAAATTCCTTTGAACATATGAGTATATCATATTTACAGATAAGAAAATGACATGAAACAGGAGACAGAGTTGACTTTAGCTTATCTCCCAGATCAGAACAGATCGTTTGGTCACGAAAATTGCGCACTGATGACATCTCAATTGGTTGCAAAGTATGGCTTGTGAAACAGTCCTGGTGCCACTGCAAAGGGGAAGCAAGATACATGAAAAATCTAAAGTACACCTACTTCCTCCAAAGGGGTGCTTTAAATTAGTTAAATTCTTTGGAAAGGTGTACCCAAATTAAAAATGTCTGTTCCCTGAGGCACCTTGCGAAACCAACTCGACGAAACGCAAGACACAGGAAGTTCAACCAAATTGTCCAGTGCACATTTTATTCTTCACCTTGGCTTTGTTCTTCAGCACAGTTCCAACGTTCCTTTGTTGTGAAAACTGAAAGTAATTCTGGGCAAGAAGAACACATCGAGGTTCGTCTGCTGCATCATCGCTTGGTTCTTGTGTTTTGGGCGAGCAAGGCGTCTTTTGTTCCCTCTGTTGTGGTCAAATCCGTTGAGTGGAATCCTGAACAAAAATCTGTCATGTTCCCGTTTGCACTCCAACGCCGACTTGGAAGGTGAGGTTTAATTCGTGGGTAGCGGCGTTTGCGTGTCGGGCCCCCGTGTGCTGCTCACTTCATGCAAGACTCACAGATGGCTGAGAGAAACAACTACAAATTACATCAATTGATAAAGAGAGTCAGTCGGTAGGAAACATGACGAATAGCATGTCTAAACTTCTGTCTCTTGTTCAGCCTGATGTGGTATTCTGGTAAGTATGTTCAAATTGTTTTTGAGTGGCTCTTGGTGACATCGACGCTTCACCAGCGACAAACCTGAAAATCACCTGCCGCGTGATCACGGATTTTGTGTTCAAAACACCGCAGCACAAACGTGAATGTGTGCCGAATAGGTGGGTTTTTGTGCGCAAGTGTTGCTTCTCTGGAGGAATGTTCTGAGACATCAAAGCAAATGGGACACTGGTTTTCTCATGCATTTCTGAAAAAAAAGTGTGAATCTCTGCAAAAGTCTGTGGAAACTCTCATCTTCACTTGTTCCTTTCGGAGAAAATGTGTTTTTCTTTTTTTTATTTCCAATCAGAGTAACTGTGTTTTCCGCGGCAAGGAACCTCTAATTTTCGCACATCAGACATTGTTATGTGGATGCGTCAAGTACAGTTTGAAGCCAAGCGAAGACTTGCGCTTTCTATTGCTACAAACAAGTCTCCAGGGGCCGATGCTCCTTCTTTGAAGTCGAAAAATTTCTATCGCTCCGTTGAATAGGGGCGCAAATGCCACCCCACCGCGCCCTCGTATAAAAATATCATTTGTTGTGGGGGAATTGGCGTGGACCTACAAGTCATCACCTGAGCAGATGATCCTATTTATGTCTCAATTTGGAAGGTGTAGCTGTTATGCGGCGCGACCCCCTCGGAGTCGGTCGTTCAATGTGTTTCGCCGCCGGTCACAGGGTTGCGGCGTGGCCCGCAGCGTATGGGCGCAGTGGCGCGGAAGAGGCGCGGCGAGGCCCCGTCAAGAGGCGCATTGAGCGCGGCGCGGTGGGGCGCCTCTCCGGGGAACCGCTTCGACCCGCGCCCAGATTACTCTCTCATCGTTCCGCCATCTGCTACTCAATCAACAGTCCGCACATAAACTGTACTCAACTGACTTATTTGACTTCAATTGTTCGTTTGTTCATTTTGAAGTTCGCATCGGTATTTTAATTCCGTTGCAGGGGACAAGTCCTTGAAGGTTGTGCTATTTTGGCAAGAAAATTAGAAAATCTGTTTTCACACAGGAGAAATCTTTCTCAAAATTTAATTGTTCCAAGGCAACGCGGAATACCAAAACACCACAGGTCTGACGCTCTTGCGAGTACAGATCTCTGCATGTGTGTTGTCAGGGAATGAGTCCTCACAGACAGAAAATGCTACAAGGTTTATGCGTGTGTACGCATTTTGCTCTGCGATGCGAACAAGGTGCCCCGAAGAAAACATCGTTGGAACTGGTTTTTCCAACGTCGACTTCTCAACTTTAACACCACTTCCAGTCAAGTTCTTTCCCTTTCGGACGGAATAGCTTCCAGACATTCGAATGATAAATCTCTGGTGCTTGTGCCAAGAGGCAAACGCAGCAATTGAGAGTAATTTCAAAGTATTTATACACAATAGTTATCAGGTGTGAGGGGTGTACAAAACTGCATGATCCCCTACTTGGGAGCACGTCAGCATCAAAAAGCCACCTCACTAATGGCGTCGCCCGGAGGCGCTCGGAAGCTTTGCAGGGGATCTGCTCTTAGTAGTTGATCAATTGGCAGAAAATTGAATAAGTCATAATAGACTTTGATCTTACCCAATCTCATTAAAGGCTTAAGGCGATGAATCTGCCAGTTTGGTTTGACTTCTTACTTTAAGTCAGTCCGAGTTCATGATGCATGGCTGCGTCCTTCGAGACAGACCCACCGGTTAACACAACACCACAGACGTATTGCCCTTTCTGGTAAAAAGATGTTTGCCGCCGCAAAGTGTGGTTTGAAATGGAGGTGTGAAAACTTGTCGTCTGAATCGTAGGCTTGGTAACAAATGTAGAGGAGTTATTGTGGAAATTGGCATTGAGGATGTGATCCGAATCAACTTTGTCTCCAAAAGTTTTTGTCAAGCTCTGCTGGATTGCTTGGAATTGATGCCCTCGCACATTCGGTCATTGAAATCTCCCCTTCGCATCAAAAGAATCGGTCATTGAAATCTCTCCTTAGCATCAAAAGAAATCTTGCAACCCAATCTCCGTGCGTCGGTCAGACCTGCTCGTGACGAGTTACGGATGCTTCTTCTGACAAACTCAACAGACCAGTATTTCTCTTGCCTGGTGAATGGCGAAACAACACGGTGAGAAAATCTCCGTATTGTCGTCAGGCTTGCAAGATTTACGATTCAGCAGTTGCTTGTAGGTAGCGTCAATTTCCCGGTACAAGGCTTGTGTGGAATGTCAACGATCGGCGCAACAGGCAGCAGAGATTGATGGCTTCATTCTGTCGCTGTCACCAGACCTTCTTGGAGTCGAATTATACCGTAGAAGGAAGCTTGCTTGGTTGACATTAGAGCATTGCAAGAATGCTTTGTTTTCTCTAAATTTGCACTTCACTTTGCTGCACAGGGTTACATATGATCACAAAGTGGCGCTTGGAAAGCAGGTTAGGTTAATGATAGAGGGGGAGAGAGGGCCACGTCGTCTCCCTCCGCCGTGCCTCGCCAACCCATCATCACCGCCGCCACACAAGTGTGCCGCCTTGCGTGCTTTTCTGTTCCCAACAGCACCACAACTTTGTCTTGGCACAACACAACCCATCATTACTTTCTAGGACCCTTTCTTAAATTGAGATTGCACAGATATGGAATATGACAGGATGAAACCCAAGACTGGGTTGGAAACAAGTTTGCTTGCATGCAACAGACCAGCACACAAAGAAGCTCCATTAAAATAGTTTCTCAATCTTGGAAGAAGCAAGTCTCATTTTTGTGTGCCATTAGAGAAGGTGTTGCTATCAAAATTACCATCAAAGGCATGGTTGTCTCAAAAGTCGCCTCTCAAGAAAAAAGGTTCTGAACAAATTACCACTTTTTTCTCAGGCACGATGTAGTTCTTTCGGTTCTTCAAGAAAAAGAACAACCAGCATGATCAAGCAAAAAAATGTTGCTGGAAGACGACTGCGATTCGCAGACAAAGTCACAAGTAACCCTTTTGTTCCTGTTGGCTCTTGGTCAGAACGACTATGAAGAAATTGGTTGTCTGACTATGGCACAAAACACAAGGATTCACCAATTTTAGGCCCTGCAATGGCAACTGGAAATGTTACAGATAGTCTTGTTTCTCCAATCATGTGGCATACAAATGAGAAGACACCAAAGAAAATAATCTTGGATATGTTTTGGGTAATTTCCAAACAGAAGCAAACCAAAACTTTCTCTGATGGACTTAAAATACGCACAGGCAATCAGTTGAGTCGTCTGACGCAAAAACTTACAAACTGTCACTTCACCAAGACAGAAGTGGAGCCAATGTCCATCGACGCCGTGAAAATTGCACAACTTCAATTGTTTTGATTTTGAAGGAAACCCGACAAAGCTTTTCTTGGTTGTCAGAGCAGTGAATCTGCAGTGAATTCTTTTGAGAGTACGGACCCCAAATGTTTGCATCACACCAAAAAAGATACAAGTCGAAACAGACAGTTGCACTTTTGTACGTCTCCGTACTTTCCCACAACCAAGAAGGTCACTTTCGCTTTGTTGAATACATTCGACGTGCCTTTCCCAGGTTGTTTGAAATTTTTTACGACAGCAATTGCAGCAAAATACAGATATCAATTTCTGAGCTCAAACTTGAGTGAATATGAAGGTCTCTTGCAAGCAACCCCAGCTCTGTGATCTTGACATATGTGTTGAGGCAGTCCCAGCCCATCACAGCCGCTAATTCTAGGCTGCCTCAATGTGTTAGCAACAATTGTTTGCTTCACACAACTTGCAGTGGTATTTTGCAATTCGTTGAGGGGAGAAGGTTCAGAAGATTGACAATTTGTGCTTTGGAAGGCCCAGGTGTCGAACCTATACATTAGAGTCATCTCGATTGTTTAGGCGAATGAACACTTTGCTGGAAGCAGCAGCAGGCGGTCCCTTCATCACTTCTCGCTCAGTGAAAAATTATCAAAGAGACCAGAGGCCAAGGAGCATACTTTCCTTTGCATATGGACAAGTAAACACGACTCGAGCCATTTTTTATCAAACTTATTTCTTCAGATTTGAAATGGTATGTGGAATGAGAATTTAGAAGAGCGAAATGCTGTGTTTGCAAACACACCAAGTCCACACAATTTCATATTTGCTCAGACAAAAGAGTCTGAAAGCTTCATGAGGGTGAAGTGTGAGGGTTGGTTTGAATTTGAAAAACAATTCACATGCATCGCTTCTGAACAGTACACGCAGCAAAGCAAACGGAATGACGTGAACAACTTCAGGAGTACACGGTCAAGAGCGCTGTTGAGTTTTATCCACAGGACGTAAGACTCCTTCTCTCATCGGACTCAGTCATCCTCGAGCGAGAGGCCCTCAGAGACGCGCTGAGCCAGGAATCTCCCGGGAGGACGCAGGCATTCGTGAAGTCATTCACAATATACTGCACACACAACTGAGATGGTTTTCAAGAAATTCTTCTGTCCTGGTGAATAACTGTACACCAAAAACCACACTAGAGCTCCTCTCATGTTTTTGTGTGCGAGGAACATAGAATTTCATTTCCTGTTTGCGAGTTGAACTCCGTGTGCGACTCGTGCACAAATTTGCCGTCGCTCAGAAGAGGAATTTTGCTCAAAATTTACGCAGCAAAAACACTGACAGGGAATGTTTTGAGTGATTTATAGAAAATATTTTGAGGACTCTGAAGTCAGGGTGTACGCGCTCGTGAACAAGAACAAGGCTCACTGTTCATTTGTTTGTCATTGTCAGTTTCGCGACTGACCCAACTGTTCTTGTTGCAGTTCAAATCGAGAGATACACTCGTATATAAGAGTCAGAAACCTGCACAATGACGCGCACAAAGCCTTGTTGTTAGAAGATGAACACGCGAGAGGAGTGATCTGGCCGTGCGCCTCGAGCAAAACGCTCAGGTACTCATCAGTCAATGCGCGATGACCAAAAGCGTGCCACGGATGGTACTTGTCTGCAGGTACTTAACCACTAATTGGATTTGGGGAATAGAGACGGTAAAATCTCCAAAAGCATTTAGAATTGTATCTGTTATCTGCCCGGGGCTACAGAAAGCTGATTGAGAAAGGAACAGACAGCAATTGCACACCTCCCTTCTTGGCAACAGAATAATTCTGCGAAAAAAATGAACTTCACACAAAGGTGTGTGTGACACAAAACTGTTCTTGGTGTATGTCGTTCACTACCCGAGGTTTTTCGACAATATCAGTTGAACTTGTTGCAGAACTTGTTGCACAAAAATCTGTCGGATTCATGACGGTTTGGCGCGTGCGGCAATCTCAGTTGGAGGAAGTTGTGTGACACGCCAAAATTACTGGCTTGGTGCGCGCGATTCCATGCGCTCCAACGAGCGATTTATTTCTTGCTGTTAAATGGCGTGGAATCTATCGCCTTCTAATCACCACTTCTGCCTCTTCTTGAGATGAAGCCTAGATCACAAGATGGTTGTCTTTCATTAGAGACGCGATAATAAGCATTTGGAATCAAACTTCACCTTCAGACACTTGTGTTTCGTCAAAGGACATTTTCGCCTTCAGCAAATTCGAGGCTTTTATCGGCAAGACATCACAAAAATTTGGTGCGAAAAGATCATGTCTTGAATTGTGTTGCGTGTTTGAGATCTTTTGCCAATGTTTGTGTCACTGAAGACAAACACACTGGTCTGTGAAACATTGCTGCCGAAGCTGGATGTTCCCTTGTTCTGGTCGAAGTGAGCCAATTCAGGTGTTGAAGAAGACTGCAACAATGGGAATTGAACTTTGGTGGGGCAACACGAATTTTCCAATGTCGCTTCACTGGAAGATCATTTTCCTTCTCCTGTCGAGTTGATCCAAGGACCGAAAGTTTCAGGCAAACATGCACTTCCAGGTGATGCCCCACAGCTATCATCTTGATGCTGTGCCGTTTCCTGTCCTCTTGGGGAAGACGCTGTTGGTCCTGTTGTGTAAAGAAACAGTTCGAATCAAGGAAGTCATTGCCAATGGAGTCGTCAACAGGAAAGCATCGCCGCTTCGGGGCAGTCTCCACCAACGGCACAGCCCCCACCCCCGCGCAGACTGGTGCGCGAGTCGCGTACCAACACAACAGAAAATTTGTCATCAAATTTGTCAAACAGTCCATTTCGGTGAAAAACCTTCTCACTTCTGTTGTTCGATTTCACAATGTGTGTCGGAAGGTGCCGATGCTCGGGGACACTTGCCATGCGTTGGTCGAGTGGGATATTGTGTGTACACCGAGAACCAAAAATGAATGTGACAGTTTTGCCCGAAAGTTGTGTTGAACACTGCAAAGTGATTGAAAACTAATTGCTGTATAATCAACATAAACAGTAATATCTACAGAAGAAGGTAGCAGTTATCTCTGCCATTAAATTACTCTGCCTGACTGGATGCATTCAAGAGGAGAAGTTTCTCTGCTGCAGGGCAAATGTACGTGACTGCCATTTGTTCCCAGGAGCTATCATTACATGACGTTCGCAGATGAACTGGAATCGAGGCGCACAAAGTTCTTGGTGTACGTGTGTGTACGTGTGTGTGTGTTGTGGAAAAGGGGGATGAAAGTTCGTTGGAAAGACCAACCATGCTCGGTGGGTGTTTGTGCAGTTTGTCTGACATGGAAGGTCAAACCCATGCGATCCTTTGGTTCTGAATGCAGCTGAAACAAAACGCAACGAAAGCTGTGGCTCTGAAGAACTGCACCAGAAAGAGCAGAAAGCGCGCGGGCATGATTGTATCAGTTGTCGAAGATGTCATGCTGTGGTCATTTTGCTATGTTTAATTCTTCATTGATGACTTAAATCTAGCTTTAAAGACCTTTGTTCCCCTTCCAAGATTTTGCACAGAAATCAGAGGTTCCAACGCCAGTCAAGCAGGATGTACCGTCGGCATACTCGTGTCTGTCTATCTGTTCCACTCTTTTTGATGTGTTGAATCTGAATAAATCAAAGTCACATTTTGTAGAAAATGACAATCAAACCTGTTACATCAGTGCATTTGCCAGCAGAAAGCTGTGTAAAGGCGGTTTTCAACTGATTTGGTGGGTAATCAGGCATTGGAGCAGCGCTGTTATGCAGACCTGACATGTGTGTAACTTATGCGAGGCCTTGTGATCCCTGCTCTCCGAGTGATGTGGAGCGTGTTCCCCCAGACCATCCTCTGTCCTGCCCACCATACACACTTCCCCATCATCTGGTCTCTTGCAGCTCTCCACTCACTTCATTATGGAAATGTTTGCTGCGCATTGGTTGAGTTCCGCTCATTCTTGGGCATTGCCCAGCAACATTGTTGTGACAGACCGCACTGGTCTGAGCAGGTGCAATTTGAGTTCCAAGTTTGAAAAAGAGCAATGACCGTTCGTGCTCTCACGCATCACGCAATTAAATTTCACCAACAGTTTTCAAATGGAAGCACAGAGCAGACAAAAACATGTTGACGGCTGAAGTCCCTGAGTGTTGTGATCATGCGGATTGTTTGGTTTGCTTGATCACCTGAAACGATGTAATTTCTGAGAAAAGTCGACAAGTCTCCGAGATTGAAAACTACTTTCGCTGCGTTGAGTCAGAAGACACAGTCTGCACCAAGAAATATTTCTAACAGAGAGGTGCGAGTGCCAATATCCTGGCCAGGAAACTTCACTTAAGGCGTTGGGAGCGCAAAAATCTTTTCTAGCAAATCAATGGCTTTTGAAATTTGAGCAGCATCAAGAAGCCTCTTGTCCAATGCTTGATGCTTGGTCTGTGTACTTGGACATATGCTCATCTTCGGAGTTATTATTGAGAAATATATGATGACACTTCAATCAAATGAGGTGAAAGTCCTGCACATCTGACGAAGAACAAGACACAAAAAGAAGACGCGGACAAAGGGCATCATTCTTCCTCCTGGAAGAATCAGAGAACGAGCGACAGAAGCGATGTCGCACTTCTTCAAGAGGAAGCCACCTTGACTCGCCGCCCGATTTCATGCTTCTTCCAAAACGTCTTTTCTAGGTGATTAACGTGAGATTTCCCGTTGCTGCATTGAAGCCGGCCTTGTGCCACTCACATTGCCGTGCCATCTTTCTGCCTTTATGGTGCCACTCATCACACAAGAGGACGGGTCCGCAGAAAGCATTCATCACAGATTAGGTGAGGTGGTTGGAACAGTTAAGTAAGCATAAGGAAGAAGACACTGATCTCTGACAGCCAATTACTCGCCTGGCCTGAGAGGTGAATCCCAACTTCCTGTGCCTTGCACCTGTAGCTTCCAGATCACTGAGATGGAAAAAAGAAGTTCACCAAACGTTGAGAAACGGCTTTGCCAGGTACAATCCTCTGGATGGTCAAAAAAGGGAACATTTTGATTTGTCCGTGTATCAGAAAATGCGGCTGAGGTTCGAGAGTTGTGTGAAAAAAACGTGAGTGGGCAAATAATTATTGTGTCAGGACCATTCCTGCGAGTTTGCAGAAGGGAAGCAGGAGACAAAGGGATTTTTTTTTTGTCAAAACGACGTTTAAGTTTCACTGCTGGACTACCGAATGCAAGTGTCAAGCACAAGGTGATCACCAAACGTGTTTGGAGACAAGTTTCACGTTCTATTGTTCCTTCTCCCTCCTTCCAAACAACTTGTGCCAGAAGGCCAAATTAGTACTGAGGGCTGCACCATAACTGGTCAAATGATGGCAATCAGTCAAAATGAAATTTGTGCTGGTCGGTACGGTCCATACATCAGCTTGTTGCTCAGCAGTGGGGGGAGGAATCACTTCAATACCTTCCCCACTTTCAGCTTCTCAAAGGAATTGGAAGTAGTGTGAAAAAAGAAGCATTGGCATTTGGAGAGTGAAAGGAATCACTTGAGTTAACGAGTACACACGCTGTGGCGGACACCCTGATTGCATGTTCGCTTTGTGTGGCCAAATGTTTAGCATCAGTAATTGAACGTTCGCTCTCAAACTTTTTTACCACGTTTGAAACTGAAGAAAGTGTGCGACTTGTCTGACACAGAGCAAGTAACCTGTAAAAATGATCATCTTGACATCGAAGAACTAACCAGACTCGTATCTGAACTTGCAACGTGTTCTTTTTCAAAGCTTCAGGATCTCACGATTGTCCAAAACTGACTCAGTTGACCCAAAGAAATGCGGTGTTCTCACTGGAAATAATTGACAGTCAAAACACCTCAAACCTTTGGTGTCAAAAAAAGACTTTTGCTGATCAACCGTCGGCAGCAGCAGTCGTACACATCCGTTTTGTCATTGTAATCAATTCACAGGAGAAATCTTGATGGCGATGCCCGGCAACAGGCAGAGAACCATGCGGACGGGGAGACCGTGACTACAACCTGATGACCGGGAGACAGCGGAATAGTCGCGCACATCTGTTTCATTACCCGCAGCGCATCTGCCGCGCCCGCAGAACCAGCCGCTGCAGTCACGCGTCGTGCGCTGGCGAACATGGCACCAAGCTCCAAACGGAAGAACCAAGTGCCCACGCAGGACCTCTGATCTGACGTCGAATTCCAGTTTATATTGATGTATACCCTTGAAGATTTGAAATTTTCAGAAGACTTTCGACGCGTTTCAGTACGATTTGGTCAAGAAAGGATTCTCTTGCTGCAGGCTTGTGCGGTTTTGACATTAGTCTCAAGAGCCTTGCCCAGATGTTGTTTTGACATAAATGAAGCCAATTTTTTGCTCTTAGTTGGACTCAGCTGATTACAACATTGTACGAGTATTCTTCTTTTCAAAGGGAATCTCACAGCATTCTTCTTTGTGGGCATTGCCCTCCCCAGAAAAGAGGGAACGTGCCCAAAGAAGGAATTGTGAATAAGTGTGAACTGTTCCGTGGTCTTTATGGCATGTGTCCGTCGCCTCCTGTGGCCACAGTCTTGTTATAATGAGGCTGCATACTGAGTTCTATCTCTTTCGCATTTTCACTTCAAATGTTTCCGTGTACTTGACAAGTCCTTCAGGGTTGTTTTCACCTTTAAATCCGAAGAGTGGTTTAAGAGTCTGAATTTGTGTGAGTGTTTTTGCTTCCGCGAAGCCCTGTCAAGTGTATATTTTAATAAGGCCTTGAAATCTCTGCTCTCCGCCACGCAGAAATGAGGCAAAGGAAAACTTCCCGTCTTGTTTTTTGTGTGAACTTGCCCATGCCCCCGCCTTCTTGCGTGTTCTTGAATACTATTCTCTTGGAAGCCAAGCTTTCTCAAAACACCTCAATATTCCCTCAGCCAAGAAAACCAAACAAGAAATTTGCTTGGTTTACTAGTTTGTGTTTCTGCCGTTGATTTCTGCAGACGTTGGCACGCTTCGCCATCTGGGTTACGAGAGCTGAAATTGTTCGCAAATTGGCGTCGGGTGCCGTGATGGAGAAGATAGGCAGAGATCGCTGCAGATAGCCAAGTTCTGCGACCGTACAGCAATAACAACTGAAAACCACAATGGTGATTGTTGGTCGGAAACTTGGAAAGAAACAACACAGGATCAATTAACATTTTCGGCAGCATCAAGTTCGACAAAAAACTCAACGCGAGGCCACACTCCTTATTCTACATCCACATTTTTGCTGTACAAAAGACTGAAGGTAAATTTTGAGCACATGCAAAATGCATGAATCTCAACCGCCGCCCTTCATTACTTCTGGCAGGCTCACCTCGCTTCGTTGGTGCTCCGGCTGCCTCAGTGTCGCGCCGCGCGCCGAACGTACTGGCGGGTCAAGGATTTTGCTTGTCATGGAAACCCGAGAAGTATGCAGGGGTGTGCGCCTAATTCTCCTAATTGTATAATCATCTTGTTGCTGCTCTGTGGAAAAGTATAGGGCGCGAAAAAGAAGTGTGGACAACCCGATACTAATCTTTCCAAGTTCCGGTAATGTTCTTTAGTCACAGGAGCAAGACTCTTTTGGAATGCGTACAACATGTATTTTAAATTCCTCTCGCTTTGAAGTGAAGACAGACTCGCTCTCTGCTGTGATAGAAATCTGTGATGTGTCTCGTGCTTTGTTTCGCACATTTCCAGCTTGATGAGCGCTCTCACTCGGAATGCTAATTCCATTCAGGTTCCAAAAATGGCTTTTTTCGGCAGATAACACTTGCCACACGCAGTGTTTCACTCACAGAAGTGGAGAAAAGAAGATTTGTGCATTCCACGGTGAAGCCAAAGAAGATTCACGCACATTCCATCGAATGTTCAAAAGTTCACATCTTTCACTGTAACCTGCTGGACATATCGAATAAGTCACAATCATATTTAATTGCAGGGTGATTTTAATATCTGAACACAAACCGTCTCCCCAGACGACAAAATGACAAAAGATTTCTGTTTGCGAGGAATTTTAATTGCTCTGTCACAAGGGCACGTGGATGAAATTTTCCCAGTAGGTTGAGGGTTGTACATTAGCAAGTTTCAAAGTCTGATCTCTGGGGCCTGGAATGAAGGCAATGGAACAAGACTCAGCGGAGCAGCGGGGATGGCAAGCGGCGGTGGGACTGGCGGGGCGAATGCGTGTCTCGAGTGGCATTCTTGTCGACTGGCAGATGCGAGGAGACGTGATAACGGCATCAGTAGCATTAATGACACATGGATACAATGGCGTACACACACGACACTGTGTCATGTGAGCGAATATGATCGCAGGGGAACGTCGCAATTGTTCTCATCCTCACACCCTCTGCCCCAGGATTCTCGACAAGACGTCTCAGTCTCCCCTGTGAAGCTCTCCATGTCAACCAAATGCACCCACTTCGTTCCCTCCTTTTGTAAAAAGGTGAAACAAAAAAAAATCCGAGTATGTGTGCTACGTTGTCACGTGTGTGCAGGTTTCTTCCATTTTTTTATGAAAAAAGTGTCACAGTGGAGTTCTTGTGCACAGCTTCCGCCGAGGTTTTTGAGGGAAGCACCACATCATGTATGTATGCATGCAGTTTGCTTGTCTCTCGAGTGCGTGACCTGTTCGTCGTGCCGGCGGAACACTAGAATTCAAGACCAATTGAAATTGTCACTGCAGGTCATGAAGTTACTGTCAAACGTGTCAGGATGTGACTGTGCATGTAACGTTTTGGTTGTCTGGTTGACTGCAAAACTCACAATATTGAAACGAAGTTTGCATTTTTTCTGGAAACTTTGCTCAAACACGTCAACGTCTCAGCACAAGACTTTCCACTGTGACTTCTCCATACAGAACCACCAAAACGTTTGTGTAAGGCCTGCAGACATGAAGACCGTTGGAGTTAGTTCCTTAGTGTTATGAATGTTGTGTTTTTTCTCAGATGATGTTTCCACAGAAAAATGGGGTGTTTTCCCACAAACTGTGCAACTTGCACATCGTTCACGAATCTGACATGAAGATCCTTTTTCAGGCGTAACACTTGCATGGGGCGCCACGCCCGGATTTGTTGCAGAGAAACACTTTCGTTTCCCAGGTCACGGGTAAGAAGAGCATCGCTCAACACATGAAGAGTGTGCATCTCTCAGGTCTCAGATGACACGATTACCAACTCTGCGACAAATCTGAGACATCGTAACATCTTTTAAAACACCTTGAAAAGATGCACAATGTGACAATCGGTTACATAACAACAAAGGCAGCGAGTAACCCACCACTTAATGTGCTCTTCGATTTCTCTTGGTGGAAACTGTATCTCAGGATATCAGGAAAGACCACAGTCTTCATTCTGAGAGTATGACAGTTAAAAGACCTGCGAAAGTCTGATTTACAGTGGGTGTGAAATAACAGGTCACAAAGGTCTGAGTGGTGAGCATCTAAAGTACGGGATTAGCTTTCAAGTCTATTTTGGGTTCGTGCCCAAGTAATCTTGCAATCTCAATGTGTCTTTCTTTGGACACATATGGTTTTTGTTTGAAAGACGCCTGATGAAGCTTTTGCGTACGCTTTTGTGATGTGTAACATACCCTTTAATGTATCAATTTTTGAAGATAATCTCGTGTGGAATTCGTCACAAACGCAAAGGATGTAAAAACCGTTATTTCCAGCACAAAGCATCCACAACTCACCAGATCTTCTGGAGCTTTGCCTCTCAACCAGATTGACTTCCATTGACAAAGTCTCGACTCGTTCGAACAAACAAGGAAGTTAGTCACCATTGAGCCCGCCATAAAGTGCATTGCAATGCGCAGCTTCCCGGTGCTTCAGGCTGGAAACATCAGGAAACAACGAGTTTTCCTTTTTTGTGGGCTTTCCTCACCATGAAGACAACGATAATGCAAGGACGGTAGACGTGGTAATTGACTGAGCAGTGCATAATGAGAGTCTGTTCTGCCGAAAGCAACAAAACATATCCCGTAGCGTTGACTGTGATATATTGCAGGATCAACTTGTACTTGGAAGTTGCATTGTCGGGTATGATGTAAAGGCGCAATCGATTAGCGTTGAGCATCTGTGTGTCAAATGTGTATGACAGAAGAAGACTATTCGATGTAATAATAGCTCAGTTAATGAATATGCATTACGCGGTAGTGAAGTACAAATGCCCAGATTGAAGGAAGCGGCAGCAGGCGCGTAGTGAGTACTCAAGGCGCAGAGTGCGATCTCCTCTGGTGGACCTAACAGCATGGCACAAAAACGTCTGCGTTGGTTATCGGACCGCCGCACCAAGACTCAGTAGACTGTCACAGATGTGTGACAGCCGGACTATTCGAGATAAGGACAATTCGTACACGAATTACGAGGTATCTATTTGCTGGTATCACACAGTTAAGGACAGAACAATTGGCATGGACACTGAGTGCTTTGTGTGTTTTGTGTTGTTTCTTGAATGATGTTTTTGGTTTGATGGCAAGCACACCGGAAACACACTGAACAGCCTTGTGGTCATGCTCCAGTTGTTCTTTGAAAACAAGGGAAGGAACTAAAAGTTTCTGGCTGCCAGGCAGTTTCTGTGTGTGAAACACACCAGACAATCTAATGAAGGAATATCTACTCCTGAGAGGATCTCAAAGGCCACCAACAATGCTGATCCAATCACTGTTGATAGCGAATATAAACTTTGGTACAAGTTGTTGGTGAATACAACTATGTATTTGATTGGTTTTTGTTTTGCTTGGTGGGGTGATTGACAGCAACATGTGCTGTATTGTCCAACGTTTGATCCTCACATAAAAGTTTTCAAGATAAAGAAAGGGTTGAGTGCTTTGAGTACAAAGAGAACTTGAAAAGCAAAACCAAGCTCAGGAGTGTATATCTGGTTGAAAGTGCAGTCCAAAGTGGTGCATGCTTACCGGCATTCTGACGTCAATAAAAACATGTCACCATACATACCAAAAGAAAATGTCCCAAGAACCAAAGAGTGGTGTACTCTACAAGTACTCGCTCAGTCGTAGACTCACTCACTCGTAGTCTACAGACACTGGTCATATTGGGTACAAAGACAAGCCTTTGAGCACCAAAATTGCCATGAAAACTGTGCAAAATGATGGAAAAGATTGGCAAAAGATGTGAAACCAAATCATGAGATGTCGCACCCCCTCCCCAGGCACCCGTGGACAGCCTCCTCCACCAACAGGCTTTTCACTGACAGCTGGTCAATTCTTACTTCAGATGATCCAGAAAGTGAATATTCTGGTGACCAACCAAATTTGAATAGATATCTTAGCCCCGTAATCATGTGTCGAGTTTCAATCCTTTTTGGATTGGAATCACCCTGAACCGCAGAATCTCAAACATTGCCGTGGTGTCCTGTGAAGAATGTGATTGTCAGGGGGAAAGTCTACAAAAACATCTCAGCTCCGAATATTCAGAGTTTTGATTCTTTTTGTTGCTGGAATGTTCTTGTGAATACTTTTCAGGTGATTTGAGGTGGGTTGCGAGATTTGGGCTCAAGCAAGCCAAATCGGTGCAAGCCAAATCAAAGCACCTATAGGCAGTGTCTTCCAAAAGTATGTCTGCAGCAATTTCATGGTCAAGATGAGGATTAATTTAGGATTTTTGAGGCTCTTTTGGTTTATTTTTGGTTGGGGATAATGTGCAAGGAAGGAATTTGTCAAGTTGGGTTTATGAGGTCAAAAAGTTCAAATTTGGAAGTGTAGAAAACATGGGGTATGGATGTAGAAATTGCTCTGTATCTGAGAAAGTACAAATATTTGGTGAAAGAAGTATATTGATGAAATGTAGTTTGTTGTATAAGGGTTTAAGTGGTAGCATTTGATTTTTGATTTTTGAAAATTTTTATATGGTTTTTAGGTGGGGCTGAAGTTAGGGTTGAAAAGTTATTTCAAATAGAAAATTTCAAAATAGATATCAGGCAATTCTTTTGGTTAATATATTGATATTATTGTGAAACAATGTGTAAAAGTTCTATTTGGTCAAATTTGTTCCACTTGGGTGTGTGATAAATGAGTTCCCAAGTAGTAAATATTGAGTGAAAAAAGTAAGAATTTTGATAAAAAAAAAGTAACCCAAATCAAAGTGAGGCAAATCAGAGCGAGCCAAATCAGAGCAACCAAAATTTCCTCAAATCACCGCGAGCTCCATGGAGCTATTTTTCTCACTGGTAGCCGATCTCTCGACAGTTCTTTCTCTTGTCATGCCCCAGGGACGGGTACGTTTTCAAATTCTCATTTTGGGGCAGAAGCCACCAACAAATTCGAAATGCTGGTCATCCAAACAAACGTGCAACCTGCTCAGAAAATGTCATTTCCATGAGGAGAAACACCAAAAGAACTTGAACACAACCCTGGCCAGTTTCCATGAGGTATTAATTTAGGTTTCCTTCAAGTCGGACAGGGGAGGCACAAGCTGCATGAAAAGAAACACAGGCCCACGGGCCTCGCGAGGATTTTGAGAACATGCCATTTCAGTCGCTCATTCCGGTCACTCTTTCCAGTTGCCTTTTAAATGTTCACGAAACATGACATTGACTCTGCGCCAAATTTTATCAGTCAAACATCCAAGAATGCAGCCGTACCATGTTCGAAGGTGGCATGGCAAACTTGGCTCTGTTGTACGGCGCACACCCACCCACTCGCATTGAGATTTACAATTCCAGGAAGGGCAAAGCTGAATGAAGTCACTTCATATTTCTACAACCGACTGGACCCTAACTGATGTCACTTTCCACTTCATTGTATAACGGCCACAGAGAACCACAGAACCGCCAATGCATGAAGCAGAACAGATCGTAGAACGAGAAGTCCAATGCTCTCCCTGTATTCAGACGCAAAAGGAAACCAAGACCAAAAATCAGCGCACACAAACAGTTCAGGGTTGTCCCACACAACAGCCCAGACCAGAAAACCTGAAAGAATCAGTCAGCGAAAACCTGATCAAGCTGAACAGTGTGTTGTTGTTGTTGTTGTTGTTGTTGCACGTGTGTGTTTGTGTGTGTGCGCGCATGTGTGTGCGTGTGTGCATGTGTGTGTGTGTGCATGTTTGTACAAATCTTGCTTCAGCAAGAGGGTGTCTACGAGGACAATTTTCAAGTGAAACTGAAATTTTATTCGTGGAAGCTGGGTTTTATTGAGGGATTTTTCTGTCTGCAGCTCAACGAGCGACGTGGTGCATCCAATCTGTTGGGGAAATGTATCAACACTACACAACGTTTCCCCTGCCTCAAACGTCTTCCTGTATGGATTCGGTTGTGATTTTTATCAAAAATGGATGGAGGACGCTACTGCGAGCGCTGCGGTACTTCCTTTGTCCAAAACGTTTTCAGAGATTTTTGATTTGTCAGGAGTGTGTGTCTTTCGGTGTCTTTCTGCAGCTTTGCACGAAAAGTCACAATGCCAACACCAAGATCCAACACTAAGAAATACTCAGTTGAAAAGAAAAAAA
>JAAUXT010087345.1_pt1 | contig 29293 bp, 32 predicted proteins | sample 7278171 | NCBI WGS metagenome assembly JAAUXT01 (sample SAMN14350112, study PRJNA611818) | marine sediment metagenome | isolation source: surface marine sediment (1.8m) | place: French Polynesia: Moorea | collected 2018-08
AAAAATTTTCAAAAATCAAAAATCAAATGTTACCACTCAAACCCCTATAGAATAGACTACAAAACATCAATACACTTCTTTCACCAAATTTTTGTACTTTTTCAGATACAGAGCCATTTCTACATCCATACCCCATATTTTCCACATTTCTAAATTTGAACTTTTTGACCTGAAGAACCCCAAAATTCAAAGTTCTTGAAATCCTTTCTGGTACACTATCCCCAGCCTAAAGTTGAACTAAAAGAGCCTCGCTTTTTCCAAAAGCTCACAAATCGGACCAAGCTCCTCAAATCATCTAAAACGAAACGATTGTTATTCTCTGTCCAAAAGGTTTGATTTTTGCTGTTGGGGGAAACGCTGTGAGATATCAAGGTTTCCACTGTTCGGGCAGAATCCACAGCAAAGTCGATGAAGTCTTACTCGTATCTAATTCAGAAGACTCAGACCCGAAGACTTGATTCATGCTTCGAGCAGCTCCAAGAGGAGGCAGCGATGCAACAGGGTCGTGTGCGAGTCTGTCCGAGATCAGAGACACAGAGTGGAGTGAGTGAGTGTCTATCCCGAGGCTCAGCAGACCGCTGCTGCAGTGTCAGTCCCAGATGATCCGCCGACACCTAATTGTGGCTGTGTTCCTGTCACGGACAAGGAGTTGGACCACATTTAATGTTAACGTCCCTCAAGCAATGTAATTCCTGTCCAACTGAGCTGGTTAGAGACTTGCGCCGCGTTGAGTTCTCACAAGTAACTTCGAGCAAAATCGTAGATTTCTTCGTCACACAAACACCCGACCACGACAAGTCGACATTGATTGAAGCTGATTTTGGCGCATCACAAATTGGAGGAAACATAATGGAATGAACCAAAGCATGCCAAACCCGATCCTCCGTTTACTCGCGCACCCATTTCGTGTCTTCGAATGTACCAAGCACGGTGTTTTTGATTTTGAAACGCCGCCGGAAGATTCGAGCCAACTTTGTATCGAAGTCACCGAGCAACTGAATCAAAATACATGCCACCAAAAACTTATCGGAAACTTCATGGAACACAAATATGGAATTTGCTTTATCGTTGCCTGCAGCCGCAGTCGTTTTGCGCTGGTGTTATTGGATTCAGACTTCAGGGCGCAATCCGCCTCCAGTCTGGTTGTATCTCCTCCCCTGCAGCCTGTCGTTCAACACTGCCTTATTCACAAGTGACACTTGGAATCCAATCTTTTCGATATTAGCAAACATCATCCCCAGAGTGGTTCCCCATAGCTGCAGCTTCCCAGTCAGTCCAGTTCGTGAACCTTGCAGCAGCTTGAACAGAACGTAGAATGACGCTCTCCAAAAGGAGAATGTGGTTTGAGGAACTTGTGGTACGTACAGACGCAATTTCTGGAATTCCTTTCGTCTGTTTGTTGCGTTTTCTTCGCACAGAATGAAATCCTCACAAACGCAATGATTTGGGAGCTTGGTCTCTGCTGTTCAGTCCACGTTGAATGGCTCTTGAGGGGAATGAATTCTTCTGTAGATTGTTAGTTCCTTCTGCTCGCAAGGTTCATTGTGCGAAGTCCCTTTAGGGCGAAGCACCATGTGATAGTGTAGTATATGGCAAAGGTGGATGAAATGTCTCCTGCCCCCTCCCCCCTTGACCCCCTCCCCTTCCCAACCCCTTCCCCCACCAGACCCCCGCCCCTGGACCCCCTGCCCCTGGACCCCCCCCCCGACCCACCCAACGACATTACCAGCAAGGGACTTCGCACTGCAGTTGCCTTGAGCACTGCTTCTTATTTCGTTTATCAACGAAAACGTAAACAAAGTATTTGTGGCTCGTTCCAAGACCACTTGCTGCAGAACACAGGGCGTGAGCTCGGCTCAACTATCCACGAGACCTGTGACGGAAAATTTGAGCACAAGCCACAAATCCGGACTGTCAGCCACAAACTAAGGCAATTATTTTGTGACATTTTCAAGTCCGAAAACATCCCGATGTGGAACCTTTTCCAATGCGGAGGTGACATCAGGCCTCAAAGAATACAAGTTGCTGCCATCAAGTCGTGTTTTGTTGCTCAAATAGCTCAATCAGGAATGCAAAAAGCTCACACTACCGTCCGGTGCGTTTGAGGAATTATCCTGCTTCAGCGAACTCTGCCAATTTTCTCCTGCAGATTTCTGACTCCCGTTCGCTGTCTTCATCTGAGTCAGGGTCTGAATCTCTGTCGGAGGCCACCTGAGGAAATGTCCCCTGGTCGATTTGACCACTGCATCCTGTGCCTCACCGACGAGATGGATCAACTGTTGTCAGACGAACCCTTGTTGCAGACACGATTGGAACACGGGTCCAGCAGTGTGATTGGGGTCTGCAGAAGCGCAAGCGCGATTTTTGCTGTGTTCAGGTTTCTTTCTGTTGAGTTCGCTGCCTGGTTCAATCGCATTGGAACTGCAGAACGAGTTCTGGGAAAATGTGCCTTGTCTGACAGCACGGCGTTTCTCTCGCGCCATTAGCCCCCGGAAGGGGAGACCAGCGGCGATCGTGCGAAGGGCGCTTCCCGACGGCGGAAACACCTCCATTTGACCGGAAGCTTCCCCCACAAGCGCCATTAGCGACTCGGTGGCGAAAAATCAAAAGAAAAACTGTGTCATACTTCGGCTTTGATGATCTGAGCTTTTTCCGTTTGTTCACGAGAACAGAAGGCAGAAGGACAGCTAAAGGGTCAAATTATTTTCAACTGACTCTTTTCTTTCTTTTTCTCTTGTCCGAAAAAACGTGGAAGAAATGTCTGAATGAGAGGTCATTGCTTTCACTGCTCCGGAGATAATCCTCTGCGGCGCTCAAGTGAAAACTCGCCGCGACTGTCCACTCGAGCTGTCCATCGTCGTGTCAGCAGATCTACTTACTCTCAGTAGAATTCTGAAGCAACGAAAACTTGATCAAAGGAAAACACTATCTCTTTTGGGATGTCCCTTTCATTGGGCGACCACTTCAACGCAAGATTCAGTGAAAAAAACTCTCGGCTGTGACTCCAATACAAAGCACCTTAAAGTTGTTGACCAGACGAAAATTCTTTCGGACAAAAACATTTCAGTCAAGCTGCTGTTTCACACAAACGAGGGTGGTTGTGTCGCGCCGGTTGCAGCGGATTTCGCATAGGTCTCTCAAACACTGTACTGTTTCGTGAGAATCACGAGGGTCATTTATGTTCATCATTGTTTCAGCTCAGAAACGTTGAAATTGTTTGGTTGGTTTTTTTTCGAGAATTTCCGAAATCAATATCGTTTTGCGCTCTTGCTAGTTGATTTCCATCAGAAAGCTCAGGCTCGTGTACGTTGCGGATACGTGTAAGGCCTCAGCTCTTCTCCCCTTTCGGTGCTGCCGATTCTTATCACTGTTCATTTGCTTTGCAGGAAATACACGTGGGAAAGTTGTGTTTTGAGTCGTTGGCGATTAGCAGGGGCCTGCATTAGTTTTGTCGAAATCTTGGAGACATCAGTCAGAAGATTGTCCGGTGCCCTGATCTGGCCATGGCCACACTCAGACAGCGATCTGGTTGTTGATGAAAACTAAACCAAACAAAACATACTCTGGCACTCTGCAACCCAATCGCTGTGAGACGGCCATTAAATTCTTACGGTTGCGTTTGTGAGGTTGTGGGAAGTGAAGTGTTCCACACCCACGACACAAGAACATGCAGGGGTTTGAAATTTTTATTGGAATTTCAAAGCACAATGTAGAATCTCATTCAATATGAACAGAATTTACACGTAGCCGAGTTACGCGCAGTACGAGTATTGCTTCACCAGAGCGGCAGTTTCGGAGCACACTGGCTCTGGACTTCCTGTATTTTTGTGCTGGTCTTTCAACCTCAGTCGACATGTCCTTGGAACAGAACGGTGAAACACCTTCTATACAATCCGAACCCGATTCCAATTCAGTGAAGAAGTTGGGCCTGCCTTTGCCTGCTTGACAAATTTGATCCCCCTGACAAGGTATCACTAAATCAAGCGATACAACCCCAATCACCCAATAGTGGTACAAAATCAACAGATCCTTCTTTGCAACATACAACCGAGCATCTGCTCACGCAGTTTGCACAGCGCGAACGACTGACCAGCAGCAGCAGAAAATACATCACCAAAGACACAAAATGGTGCAGAAAGATGTCAATTTCCACGGTGGTATGAACACTTGGGCGAACGACAGAAAGCACAAGAGTTTCAAAGGCAGCAAGCAAGCAGAACCACACAAGTTTAAAGCCCTCTACCAAGGTCATGGGCGGCAGCGACGAATAAATCTGGTTTGGTCAGATCTGGAGAACAGAAGAGGAAACGAATTGAGTTCAGGTGTGAATCGAGGATTAACTTGAGTCGTCCTGTCCAGAAAGGACTCATTTGAAATTGTTGGAAGATTAGATTTCAGCCGGGCAACAGTGGCTTGGTCCCGGTTCCTGGGTCACACCAGAATGAAACTTCATTTTGCCCTCAGAAACTCAAACAACAAATGAAAGGATTTCGTCTGATCGTCATGGAAACAGGGACAATTCACTCTCAGAGTCCGCGTGCTCCTCAGAAAACATGAAAGAGCCCTTGTGATTGTGTTACTTCACTCAGAAAACAGAGGCCGATCTGGTGAATTCTAACACCACCGAGTGGACCAACGAACACAGTCACCCGTGTTTCCACGCAGAAACAAAGGAAACAAACGGCGGTGACCAATTGCAGAGGTTCTGTACAATGAATTAGCCAGGCATGCAGACAATGAAAAGGTCTCAGACGCAAAACGTGTGATGTTCCTCTTTTGTTCAAGTTCTGCACAAGTTCATGGCTGCATGTTCAAGCTTCCTGCAAGTCACTGAGCTTCGTAACTTGTTCCAAAGGCACAGGCATTTTTGCTTTTTACACAGGCAAGAACAACAAGAATAACAAACAGTGCGACATGCGCAACAGATTCTGGCAACATTTTTGCACCTTCTTTGTGTAGAAACAATCTTCAAGTGCTCATTGACACGTGAAAGACAAACTGATGGGCAGTGGGTTTCAAAACCAAAAGCAATTGTCTCTGAAGTGATTTCCAAAGGCTCAAGTGCATCGGGCAGATATGTTGGTTCTCATGTACATTGAATGTCGTTAAACGATGCTGTCAGAGCTCTGTTGCCCTGGTGTTTGTACAGTTCAGCCTCGCATTTCATCACCACTAGTCCTCCTCTTCGACATGGTCAGTGTCAGCGTCCAGCTGAAATTGACAAAAAAGCAATGTTGTCGCACATTTTCCTGCTTTGATGTTCAGCTGAATTAAGAAGTGAGACACACAGAGTTCTTGAAGAACAAATCGGATTGGATTCCGAAGAAATTGAAACACAAATCACATTGACAAAGACATTGTTCTCTTTTTTCTTGTGACAAGACCAATTGCTTTCTGACAAGGAGGTAGGTGTGCTCTCAACTCACCATAGCAAGTTCTTTCTTGTCAAAGAACTTCGGAAGAATGTATTTCCTGACCGGAACACAGAGGATCAGCAGGAACGGGAAGGCGAGTGAAGCTTTTGTGGACTTCACTATCCACAGGATGACGAATATGAACACTTGGATTCCCGTGAAGATGTGCATTCTAGTTGTCTTGACCTAACACAAACGAAAATATTCCCTTTTTCAGAATCTTACTCCAGAATTTTGTAATTTTGCGCAAAAATATGGTCGAAGCCATTGAAAGCGAAATCAGCTTTTCCAACTGTGTACGTAGAGTTGATTTTCACGGCAAAATGCGTGGCTTTTCCTCTGCTCTTCTCTTTGTCTCTTTCTCTTTCTCTTCTCTTTCTCTTTCTCTCTCTCTCTGTCTCTCTGTCTCTCTCTCTCTCTCTCTTTCTCAAATATCTTTTGCAACTTCCATAAAAACATACACACCCGTCTGACGTACGCCACATCGGGATGATGCTTCGGTGGAACAAAGAACAGTTTCACCCTGTCCCAAAACTGGATTCCATTCAGCGAAGTAACTCCCATGTAGAGAAACACTCCGAACAGAACAGACACCGGAACGTGTCTCAGCAGCGGTCCCATAAAAATGGAAAAGCCTGGGAAACGAAGGAGAGGATCAGGTACACTCAACCCGCATTCCGCCCGGAGGCTTCTTCAAGGGGTTCTCAGAGAGGTGGTGTTCCGTCACCTGGTGGGACTGAATTCCCTTCCTCGTGGCAAAATTTCGCGGTGATTCAGTCGATAATGCAGCAAGATGTCAGATTCGATATAGTTTTTCTGGGTAATGAAACAAAACTTATGAGCCTTACCCAGCAGGAGATAAAAGAACACAGAGGTGACTCTTTGTTCAATGACGTATTCCAGCGTTGGTCTTTCACCGGGTGCGTAGGTTTTGCTGTAGACGCAGAGCGAGTTGAGATGTGCGACTGAACGCACGGTGGCCCCACACACCACGGGCAAACCAAGGACCCCTAACACACGAGAACAAAAAGAGGGGTCATTGTTCTTTTGTTTGTCATACATTTGACGTGTCTTGGTCAGTTCATCGACTTGCTTGCGACACATGGAGAATCAAGACAAGAACAGAAATCACCAGCGATGATGCCGTACAATCCAAGCAAGTTCAAGTCCAAGTGGTACCCAGATCCTTTGACCAAATTCTTGTTGATGATCAAACTGAAAGAGAACATATACACATGGTGCCTCAATTCGATCAAAACGCTTCTTCCAAAGTGAGAAAGTTCCGTGTCAGTTGTTGATGCGGTAGTAGAATAAGTAAGAAAACTGGATCTTGACCTGGTGACCTGTTCCTCCATGAACATGAGGATGAAGAAAAGCGCGGCGGGAACAATAGCGAAGAAAATGGCCCAGATCGGCAGGTCCTTCTTCACGCCCAGCGGGTTGATAAGCCAGCCTCGCTGTGTGGCGTCCGTTGGCGAAAACCCGTCAGGAATGTGCATTTTCTGCAAAGCATTCAAGGTTGATTTTGTAACATCTTTCTAACTTCCTGCAGCACTGTACTTCATCCCAAGAGGACAACGAAATGTGTGTGTGTTTCTTGTCAGCTTTGCAAATGGTCTCACCTCCGTGTAGGTGTCCTTGATGATAATGTCCAGCACAACCATGATGAGGATGGCCAGTGGAATAGCGAAGTCCCCAATCAACCTTCTGGCCTGTGAAATTTGCACAAAACAGATTGCCTTTTTGGTCAAAGTGGAAATATTTTTCTTTCACGAGAACACATCGCAAACCAAAATAGGACTCAGAAAATGCTTAAGAACAGCTTTTTGAAGCGTCTCTGTCAGAAAGTTGCCGAACTTTTGTTGCATGGCCATTGAGTCCTTGCACGAGTTTGCGCGCACACTGACGTCAAGGTCATGTACTCACCAGTCTTCCAAAGTAATGGCTTGTCTTGACACTTTTCAGAATTGTTGCCAAATAGAATGTCCCAATACACCAGACAAGAGACAGCAGAGCCGTGTTGGGTCGACCAACAATTTTGTCCTTGTCGCTCAGTGTGCTGCTGAGTGGGTCTGTTGAGGCCGCTGTGGTCGTGTCGTTCATTTGAACAGGCTGCGTGAAGTTCAGAACTGCAACGTCCAGAGAAAAAAAACATGGAAGAATCAGGCAAGTGGATTTGTGACGAATGTGTGCTTTTCGTACTTCTGAATTATTTGTGTGTGAGATTTCGAAGGATCTCCACGGGTTTGTTTCAATCAACCGACACGTGAAACGATTCCCTTTCTGTTTCGGTCTCGTGAACGACGATTTATTTCAAGTTTCTGCAAAAATGCAGCTGAAGAAAGGAGACGTCACCAGTGGGTGCCAGAGTTGGGGCAAAAGTCGTCAACAGGGACACGTAGTATTCCTCCAAAGGATGGTCCACGAACACCTGAACACAGAAAAACGCTGGTTGAACAACTTTACATTGACCACACACTTCTCAAATGGTGTTGCGGACGACAGCATCAAATGACAAGCAAGTTGTCAGCATGGCACCTTCAAACGTGCAGAAAGAACGAGGCTCGTTCCCGGAGTGAAGAGTCCACAAAATATACTTCAGGTATTTTGAGAGTGAACGTTTTGCTGGACTGTCTACACACTGTTCGTGACACGACCAAAAACAGATTCCACGTGAAGTCTGGAAAGTTGGCTGTGCTACTCACGATGTAGATCTTCTTGAGCGACTCGTAGATGAAGACGCACGAGATGAGGAAGGCGAAGATGTCCTGCGTGAAGCGGCTCACGTGGCGCAGCAGGCAGCTCACCTCCAGCGCCGTCGCCACCGTCGTGAGCACCGCCAGCCAGATGCCGACCCAAAAGTGCGTCCCCAGGTAGTCGATGTCCAGACTCTCGCATATCTCCAAGAGCAAAAGCAAAGCTTCAACGGGAAGTTTGTGGAGTTTCTGTCAGTGTTTACGGAGGGTTTTGCAAGGCGAAAGTCATTCTATTGAAACATCCAAAAAAAACTCATTGTTTTTTGGCAGAAAACAAGGAAATTAAAAAAAGAACAAGAACAGGATATCTGGCAGGAGATTCCGTTTGAGACATCGTCTTCAAGCCAGCGTGGATAGCACCAGGGGCCCTGGCTCTTTTCCCTGTGTCCCTGAAAACGTTTCTGCCGTCGGTGCTACCTGGTACAGCGATTCCTCAAACACGAGCACGGGTCCAGTGACGCCGACCACGATGATGGGTTGCGCCGAAAAGAATGCCCAGACGATGCCGGCGATGGCGGAGATGAGGAACGTCTCGGTGACGCCGATCAGGTCGTGAGTCTTGTCTCCTGCGGGACGAAGCCTTCAGTGTTTCAACGTCTCGTGGTCCGTTCAGGAGCAAACGACACAGCTGGTCAATTGCATTGTGGATTCGAGCGGCACCCTCCGTGCTTCATTCGAATGCACGAGACTCGAAGAAACCCAACTTACCAACCAAACCTCCAAATGCAATAGCTGGTGCCAGAACAGCGAAGTAGATGAAAAGAATGGATCCCAGGCTTTGAGTGTTGAAAGCGTCCGTGATGTCGCTCTTGTACTTGGGGTATCTGGAAATCATAAACGACAGATCTTGACTTCGGTTTGTTATTATTTTCTCCGACATTTCTACCAGGGCTCCAGAGCCAATGTGTTTTGAACGGGCAAAAAAGGCACGAAGTTCACCTGCGTTTCACGTCATTGATCAAGCCTCCGAACAGTTTCTTCGTCCTCACCAAAGGATCATCGATACCATCAGAACCAGCATGGTCCAGGTCGATGGCAGCTTTCAGCAAACTGGTGTTGGCAATTGACGCTGAAAAAGGTCAGGCAGACAACGTAAAAAGATTGAACACAACCGTTTTCATCCGCATACCGTTCCTTTTCACCCCACAACGAAGCATAAAACATGGGTGTCTGGTAACTTCAGGTCCAGTTTCTGGAAAACCCCGTTTCTCGTCATTTCATTCCACCGGTCTACACACCAAAGGCCTTTCGCTGCTTTGGTGCTCAAGGTGGTTCGTTTCTCGCCGCGTTGACAGAGCAACGGGCCCACAACACGAAGACGTTCCAAATTGTGCTGACTGACCTCTGCGCGCCGCAGACACCGGGTCGTACTCCGCCTCGACCTCGCGCTCCCTCTTCATGAACTTGTGCAGAATCGGCAGCAGCGTGTCCTGGTCGTAGTGCTGTCCCATCGGCAGCACGATCGAGTCGTCCATGAAAACGTCGAACCCGTCCAGAAGGTCCCGCCTGAAGCTCGCTTCATACGCCACGTTCTTGAACCTCTGTTACGATAAGTTGAGAAATGTTCTTGCGAGCAACGTGATCAAGATCCGCTGTACCAATGCAGTGTGCCTGTTACGTCCTTCCAGAATTCTTCCAAACATCACGAAGTGAATGTTGAACTGACTGGATTGGAGAGCAGGGTCCCCATGGTCCTGCCCAGTTCGATGACGTCTTGGTGGAAGAAGACGGGAACCAAGTAGACGAAGATGAACCGCACCGGGAGAGGAATCTCCACCAACTGAAAGAGTGGACAGACAACGCAGCCTCAGAGGAAATTCAGTTGTACTGGTGATCCGAGGACTTGAGGCCCGGGTGACCGTGCCACGGGAGAAACTGAATTGACAGGATTTTGAACCACGCCAGAAGAAACGTGCGATGCACCAAAGGAACTCTTGCTTCAACTTGTCTTGCACAAATGTTCTCACCTGAATGCCCATTTCCCTTCCTTCGGAGAGACGAACGAAGGCACACACTGGATGTTCGACAAAGTCCACCTCTCCAACCATGATCGCTCCGGTCTCCGAACCCTCCTGGAGATGCTTGACGAACTTCTGCGCGTGATTCAGCTCCATGATGTCTCGCACTGAAAGCAGAATGAAAGACGTGTAAGTTTGGTACATTCAGAACTGGTCTGAGAGACAATGTGGTTCTTTTCTTGCGATTATCCGGCACCCGTGCGACCACAGGCACCACAGCGTATCAAAACCCAAAACCGGAAAGGAACTTGTGCGGATTCTTACCAACTTCCGGAAGGGTTATCTTTGTTGGATTTCCGGTAACTTTGTTGAGGTTTTCTCGAAGTATGACCCAGTGTCCTCTCGCTCGCTCTTTCCTCTCTGCTGCCGAAAATTGCGTCTGAAGTTTGAAAAGTTTGCGTGAGAGACAGAAATCTGAGAGATAAGAAATAGTGAAATGGGAGTGGCTTTGACACTCCTTTGATCCCTCGAGCGCGGAGAACCTGCAGAACCCACCAGGACACAACCAAAGTTGGAAACTGTTGCCTTCGCTGATCTGCTTCCGATCTTGTGTGTGATCTGAATGAACCGCCTCAATTTTTAAGCGAGGACAGAGTTCTCACACTGTACAAAAATGGTTCATGTGAAATCACACAATGATTTTTCGAGACCTTTGGTCGAGAAAGGAGTTGTGTAACTGAACAGGAACTATTTTTGTTCGGTGAGAACCCATTTCTACCACGATACGAGCACATACGAAAGGTTTTGTGATCGCAGAGTTGTAGAACATGAAATCGGGCGAATGTCTTGCTGCTTGCAGAGGTACCTCCTTCATGGAGACTTCGCTCGATTTCGGGCTCATCTGGTCCCCACTGAAGCTCGGGTTCCTCTCGCGGTCGAACCCGGAGCCCTTGCGCGACGTCGAGTGCTTCCTGGTCTTCGCCGTCCCTGCCGTCGAGATTTTCCGCTTCGGATGAGATTTCCTGCCGACGCAAACGAACATACATTTTTCGATGAAGGTTTCTTGAAAAGGACTGGTTCAGAGGTTTGATATCCTGTGAAAGGTCGTAAACTAAGTCAAACATGAAGACCACTCAAATATGTGGTTCAACAGCTGCATCCGATAAGGATCGCTTGTTGCTATGGTAATTCAGATCCAGAAATGCAAAAATCTTGAAAATTGAGAGCCTCGAAACAAAGTTTCTAAGCGTGCAAAAGCTAATTTCCTGACGAGAAAAAATATTGTGCACCTTGTTTGCAGATGGGAGATGGAAAATGACATTGCAATCAGGTGCATAAAACACAACCGTTGTGGTGCAAAAAGGAAAACTCGAAACGACAGGAACGAAACAGTACGAGTGAAGACAGACAACTGTAATGTTGAACCAAGAGTTTTTTTGTTTTGCGGAAAAAGGCACACATATTTGTCGCTGCACACTGGAGATTTTGAGTAAGAATAACCTGTGTTCATCCGAAACAGGTGAATTCTTCCTACAAGAAGAGTATCAGAAAAGGGAAGCAAAAGTGTGTGGAGTGACACAGAAATGACTTTGCTGTCATTGATGAGGAACTGGTGGGGAGATCTACAAATCTGCATTTTGTCATACTGGGTAGGGTTTCTCGAAAAAGGGGTTCCAAATGCTGTAAACCTAAGAATCACGGTTACCTGTTGACAAAAATTGACAGCAACCTGGAAACAGGAGCACTCAGCATGGAACAACAAACCCCACGCACATTTTATTGGGTGGAGCGAGAAGTACTTAAATTTTTCGTTTTGTTGGAGCAGTGATAAATCCAGGCTTTGCTTCTTTCCATCCAGCAACAGTGACCTTCAATCTTGAGCTCAGTTCCGTCACCGGATTGCTTCGCGACCTCTCGCTCGCAATGTTACAAGACCAGGAAGTTTCTCCGGAACAACGACTACCTTGGTCGCTGAGGGTGCCGGACGTGCGCGCGGTGGTGGTGGTGCAGCTGGCTGAGGGTGCCGGGGCGTAGGAAGCGGTGCCTCTGCTGCATCGTCCACTTGAAGATGCCGCGGTCGAGGTCGTGCAGCTGACGGTCCTCGACCATCTGGTCGGTGATGCGCTTCATGATGTCCGGCAGCCACTCCTCCTCGACGTCGAACAGCACCGACCCTGTGGGAATAAGAAGGCGCGTTGCAAAAAGTCCGTGAGAGAGATTTCGAATCTTTCCTTTGGTGTCGGGTAAATATGACACATTGACGGATTAGCTATCAGCAGAAAGGCAAAATTAACATTCTTGACGTGAAATGAAAAGGGAGTTGGCTCCCTGTGTTGCTACTGAGACGATTCAAGTGAAACGGTATGGAACTTCTCAAGCAGGTGTGGTCGCGGTGGCTTCAATGGCACGGTCAAAGTGACGTCAAAGCGTCGAGTCTCAACAGACTTCATTTGGCTTCAAGTTTATCCGCATTTCGTTCAACCTGCTGCACGTTGAAGTCAAGCCAACGGAATCCATCACATCGTAATGACGATCGGCGCGTTGCATGACCACAACGGTGTTGCGTGAGCTTTCTTGAGTTCTCCATCTTTCACGGTCTGCTCAATTTGTTCCGCCACATGCTTCGTACTCCGCGTACTGATCTGGCCAAAGGTTCATTCAGCTTTCCTGCATTTATTTTGTACCATGTTTGGGATTTGGAAAATGCACGAGCAGGACTTTCAACCAGCGAATATTTTTCGTGTACGAGTTAGTAATTGCAGATGCCTATCTGCTCGAACAGCCAGACATCTCCGCATTGCATCAGTTTGGACACCGTGCGGTTTTGAGACAAAAGCTGAATAGAAACGCCGTGAAGCAGCGACCTACAGCACCCACACTAACATGATCACGACTTGAAACGTGGTGTGAAAAATGAAAAAGTCTCACCGTGCTCGAGGCACTTGCGGAGCTCGATGAGCGAGTGGAAGGACAGCGAGGAGACCTGCGGCTTGCTCCAACGCGCGGCGTCCTCCTCGACGATCTGTTCGTACTTGATCCAGCGCGCGTGCTCCACCCACTCCTCGTCTTTCGCGCAGAACACGTCCAGCTCTGTGATGATCTGTGGGGCACGAGCAAGATTCCAGTGACGCAACAAAAACCCAGCAGGGTCTAACAGCCGCACAAATTTTCGACAGATCTACGAAAGAATCAAAGCAAGAAAACAACGAAAAGAAACCCACCCATGAGGTTGGGTGGGATCAAAGGAAGACTTTTTCTTTCTTTGGGGAAAAGCACAGGAGAGTCTGTTTTGATTCAGACAGCGAAGTCAAAAAGTGAGAAACACGTTTCATCGACATTCTTCTTCAGCCTCACAAAAGTCGACAACTATTCAAGAGGGAAGGTCATTTGTTTCATTTGTTCCAAGATGCAAGAATAACGTCAGAAACTTTTTGTGCACGCAAACCTTTTGTGATCTCAGTAGTTGATGCGTGAATCGCTGCTGTTTTTTTCAAAGGTTAGACAGCCGAAACATTGCTCACTGCGCGAAAACATCGCGGAGATCAGTGCACAATGAAAATCGTTGGTCACAAACTGGAAGAACATTTGTCTGTGTCAACCCTGTTCCCGATCCGACAAATCTCTTTGTTGGACGACACGCCGTCGACACTGATGCAGTGGTGTGGTCCGCCTCAGTGTTGATCGACGATGAAACAAGTGGTACTGATACACAAGAGCATGAAAAACTCGGCCCAGATCTACCTTTTGAACAGGACAAACACACTTCAGAGGACCAAGACACCTCAAAACATCTCAAGTGCTTGGGCGCAGGAAATGTTGTGAAGTTGTACGTGTATCTTGCAAACTCTGAATAGTTCTGCGACAAGAGAAACAGGAAAAGTTGTTTGCTTCCTACAAATTTAGAGGTTTGCACCGGGATGTGAGCTTTGTGAACGAAACCGTGTCTTTTCTTCGCCTGGCGGACAAAACAAATCAGTCAAAAGGACCTTTGACATTCAGAAATGCACAGATTATGAACATACGGAAGACAATTTTTCAGACAGAGTGAACAGAACGAGGCACGGTTCTGCATCTATACAGTGCGTGCATTCAGAAGCAACAAGAACAGACAAAACCCTGGCCAGGGAAGCTCCGTTCTCCAGCAGGGTGCAGAGCACCTTTACAAAACACGAGGTCAAAATTCATCAGAAGTGGAAAAACTTGCAGTCCACTTAAAAGCACAAAAAAGAAAGCAAAAGAGAATGGCAACATGAAAAATGCTGGATATTTCACAGAGGGTGGGAAAATCTTCAAAACTTTCGGGAAAACTGGGGGGCCTGGCTTTGCCGGTGCAGCTGCTGGTGGAAGAAATGCTTGGTGCAGAAGCTGAATTCCGCTGGAATTTACCATGATTGTGTGAAAGCGTGAAAAAGATGGAAAGGAATACCTCACTCTGTTTAACATCAAGGAACATTATTAGTCATGACACAATGTCGATGTGTTACAATTTTGACAGTCTTCTTTATCACTCCACGATTGTCTTCAAAAGTTAAGAGTTTGGATGCAATCGAGTTGCATGAGACACAACGCAAAACAATGCTCCACAAGTCAGAAACATGCAAGAAATGTTTGAATATTCAGAAAAGTGAGGAGAGAAACGACAAACAAGAAAGGCGATGCTTGAGGAACTCGTTATTGTGCGGAGTTTGACACGCAATGCATTTGCAAGTGCTCAACTCCGCAGTATGGAACTTCAGACATGCCCCTCCTGTTCCCAAATGGCAGTCATCCAGGATATTTGCTTGTGGCCCAGCCCAATAAATGCCTTTTTCACCTCTGTATGAGCGCAGGCCAAGAATTGCAGAAAATTGAAGCTGCCCCATACCAGCGAGACTTACCGTGACTGCGTGCCAGTGCGAAAATTCATCCTGTGTCAAGTAATATTTCATGTATTAACTCAAGAAAGATAGGAACTGAGCTTATTTCAGATTCTACGGACTTAGTCCTTGTTCTCTAGTGTGGAACAAACGGGAAAACGAGGCAGAAAGAACTTGGGAAATCGAAAGGCAGACAACTCGGATCGGTTTCGTTGAAAATAAGGTGGAAACAGAAGGAGAAATGAGTCACATTGTAATAGTCCTGACATTATTCACAGCACTTTTGGAAAGAACAAGCCGAAAGGCAATTTTCTCTGTGTAACGAGCGAAGCCTTGATCTGCGTGGGGCAAGGGAAGAAAGTTCTGGGCGAAAGTTTTGTAGCGGTGCTGGAACATGACAAGCAAGACTGTGGTCTCTTTCTCTCTCTTTTGCAGGCTATTTCTCTCTTCTTCTTTCTTTCATATTCTCTCTCTTTCTCTCACACACACCTATCTGTTCCAGCTGTTCAAGGTTTCACCTGGGGGTCGGACCGTGGTCTGTCTCTTGAGAACCAGGCTAACTGGGACAACTAATGATGCAGGAACAGGCAGTCAATCGAATTTTTGGTCATGGGAAACCAAACTACTCACACACTGAATCAGCTCTGTGTGTCTGTGTGCAGCGTGCGTGTGTGTGTGCGTGTGTGTATCTGTCTATCTGTCTGTCTGTCTGTCTGTCTGTGTCTTGCCTTTATCTTCCAAGGCTCAGTTTTCAAACGGATGCTTCACAGTGTTGCCCAAACACAGACGTGTGCGTTCAATCCTGTAACCCTAGAAACAATGCCAAACATGTCTCACGTCATGAGGTTCCACGTCGATGTGATGTTCGTCCACATTGGTCACTTTGTTGTCGGTGTCAGACTCCCCCAGGACGAAGCCCAGGTTGATCCTCTCTTCGCCGACCTGAGTCGGTGCGATGTCTCCATTCTGCCTCGTTTCTCCCTGCGAGGGCAGGTCGCCATTCATGTTCTTATCCCCAGGCACCTCTCCACTCATTCTATTTCACCTGCAAAAGGAATATAAGTGAGAGGTAGAAAAATGGCTGTGCCAAATTTTGGCGACATCATAAAGGGAAACGCAAAGTGATGATGGTCCCCTTGATCCCCCCCTTTTTTTGCTTGATACAGACAATTCAGAACGTGTTTTCGTCTGGCGGATCCAGGGAGCCCGAGGGGCCTGGTTCCCTTGATCTCCTGCTTGGCCGGCTGTCACCCAAGTTCGAAGATGTCTGGCAATCGGTTTTGACTGCGTTTCTTGGACGGCCTGGATGAGTGACACTTTGAGCTGGCTCTGCAAAGTGCCAGGCAGGTCCATCTCATCACACTTGGGGTGTCAGGTTCACCTGGCGGTCGAGTGTTATTGGAACACCATCCCCCAAACAAGAAATGGGGGGACCTCTCAGCAAAAGTCACCTAGAGTGCCTCAGAATGATCATAGAACAATGCAACACAGACTTGTAGACCCTGGGGTCAGTTCAGTCGGACAAAATCTGTTTTTCTTGTCAGCTATTTTATTGTGTTCGACGTGCGATTCACAAATTTCAGTTCCTCCTGAATTTCTCCGTCACCCTTGATCATGTCTGTGTGTTCGTAAGAGGAAAAGAAACCGAAAAACAAAGTTTTGAACTTTTGTATCGTTGACTTCTGAGTTTTGCAATGTGAGTGGCAGTCATCAAACTCCATGAACATTCCTGAAATGAAAACACTTTGGTTTCTGTGTTGTTTTGTGAATTGATAGCCCTGTCTTGACACAATCTATTGAACCCTTTGAGTTGCCAGTGCCTCTCACAATGTTGTTGAGGGTGTCAAAGAAACTTTGGCATGAGGTGCTGGTGCCGAGCGTGACAGCAACAATGAAGTGTCAGCAAAGTTGCACAAATGCAGCACGGGAATAAGGCTGGAATGAGTACAGAAACAAAAAACGAAAGATTGCCAAATGTACAATCGAAAAAAGGCATTATTGATAGTGATTCCCGAGTGAATTTCCTGAAGGCACTTGCAGAGTCAAGGCCCCCAGACACTTTTGTAAGGGCGCGAGTCCGGCGAAGCTCAGAAACGCAAACTGCGAAAAACGCCACTCGGCACCCGTTAGATCTCGATCTGAATCCCTGAAAACCAAACAATTCAGACTAAGAGGCACAGTTCATGGAATGAACTTTACTCCAACAGCCAATTAGAGTGAAAACAATTGCGACAGATCCCGAACTAGTTGCCAAACCCTGCAGGAGAGACGTATATTTTGACTCATTCGCGAAAAAAACAGAAGTGAAGATGTTCGGAAGGATCGAGAACTTACGAATTACCCTCGTGTGCTCTCCACATTTGTGATGTTATCAAGAATCATTCATCACAAATTGTTCACTTTCTGTTGACATGTTGTCAAAGAGGTGAGACAGACAGACAATTTACTCCAGAATATAAATGACTGTAATTTTAGTCTCATCTTTTGCTGCCCGACGGCACTCTTTATGAAGGGGGCGGCAAAGAAAATGAAACGCTCAACCCTCTAGGAAAGGCACACAAGAAAATTCGTGGTCTGTGGAAACAGACAAGAACAAACAACTTCTTTTTCCGAATTGTTTCTTATGTCCCCTGATGCACCAGAATTGAGCTCAACGACACGGCAAAGGCAGAGAACTTGAGCGGATGTACTCGTATGCAGGGCCCTGAGACGAAGGCCGCATTTGAAACACTCTTGTCAACAAACCATTGTGCACAGGGCACCTCTGAAGGTGTCTCTGCCTTTCTTCTGGTTCTGAGACTTTGGGAAAAAATTGCGATGCTTCTTTGAGCAAGATCCCGATGAAAAAATACCCATAAAAACTGGACCAAAACCCCCCACAAAATTCCTTTCTCAGTGTCCACGTCACCGTGATTCTGTTTTTGGTGTCCTCACAGCGACGAATCGACCTGGTTGGACGTCTCACCACAACCCAACTCCTTCAGGCTCGCTGGATCCACCAGACCCGCGAGTGAGAATGTGGCAGATACCAATCTGCTGAGCCACCTTAGATTCCTTTGAAAGTACGCGATGCGTAGACGAGAAAGTACAATGAGCAATTTGACTGTCAGTTCAACTACAACGGGTCCTCTGCGTGATCCGTGTCGTTGGGGTCATGCACAACGTGCGATACTGTATCACATTTTGCAGGACATTTTCAACAATGACGGCCAAACTGCCAGAACGACAAAGGGTGACTGTGACCTTACCTGTGGCCGAGTCCTCGTTCCACTGCACCGGATTAATTTACGTCTGGGGTCAGCAGTGCACAAAAGATACACGACTTCGTTGGACATGTTGATTTGGAATGAAGAGAATTGGTGAGACTGACCTGAGGTCAAGTGAGAGCACTCTTATCACAGGTGTAAATGTTCTCAGTGTTTTGGGTCTGAGAGCAATCAGTATTCCGCAATTCAATGGAAAACACAGTTTGCAACAAAGACGCACAGGACAGGCTCAGTTTCACACAAACTTGCGATGCTCCACGTGTTTGTTCTTGTCGGACAAGGGGTGAACTGGAGCTTGGTTCGTGTTAGCAATACAACTCTGTTCGGATGATTGCACTGAATATGGGACAATACCTGGCCAGTTGTTGCGCTTCGCTGGAGAAGGTTGTTGAGTGCTTTGGCCTGGTTCAAAGCCTTTGATCATCTCACAAAAATTTCACCGTCGATTTCATACGTCACATTTGATGAAATGAAATGCTTCCTACGTGACAAGAACTGCTATGGATTCGATGGAAAAAGATGATTGCGTAACATGAAGAGCGTCGATCAGTGGAGCCCAAGGTTCCTTCTGTGCTACTGCCCATTGACCAAGTTCTTGAATTTCCAATTTGATACTGGAACAACCGTCAGAAGTGGGTTATTGTATGGATTTTCGAAAGGGACAATTGATCTCTTTACACAACACACGACTGTTCGACTGAGCGACGCTTCAATGAATGCAAGATATCAATGTGTGCGGCCAACGACACAACAGCCATTCGAATGCCAAAACCGACAAGAGGTCAAGAAGGTCACCTGCATGAATTGTGATCATCAATTTGCACATGGCCCTGGCCACGAAATATTTAACCAAAAAATCAACCACAAGCATTTGTTATGCATCTATGTGTTTTCCCCGCGGACATGTCTTGCCAACCTGTTTTCATGTTTACATTAGCTCCAATAACATCAATATGTCCTCGTGCGCAATTCACCGTTGCATACCGGACTGGTTAATGTCTTCACTCATTCCAGGATCGTTCTGCCGATTTGTAAGTTTACACAAGAGAGTCACAAAAGAATGTGGAAGAAGTCGAACATTTTTGTGAATAGAGAACATTGTGCATCAGTAATTGAATGGGCAGAGGAAACTTGTAGAGGTGAATGAGGATTCGCTCCACTGAAGTTACATCGTGAACACCGCATTTTTCTCAGATAACATATTCGGCACAATGTCAGCAACTTTTTCCCTTTTGAAAACGACTTGCACCCTGAATTGCCATGGAAATCAGTGCTCGCGTCTACCTGACGTGCAGAATGTACCAATTCTTCTGGCATACCCCGGAACATTGCAGTTAGTGAACAGAAATGTTGCTGAAAAGTTGTTGTTGACGATGTTGTTGTTGTTGTTTACCTTCAAATGGGGTGCGCGTTTTTACGCGTGTACCTTTTCAGCAGATCAACAAAAAATTCGGTTTGATCGATGATTATTTTTGCACTTTTGTCTTTGAGAACAACAAACAGCCGGTGGACCTGGACTCCACCCCGGGTTGTTTGGAGATTAGATTTTTTCTTCTGAGGGACTTCTTTTTCGAAACCTGGTCATCAGGTCGCGTGGTGTCAGGTTTTCGATTTCACTGCAACACTGCACGGAAATTCGGTTCAAGTGTTGGAAAATATGTCTCCGTTACACAACAACCAAAGAAGTGTGTCACCGAGAGAATTCGACCTCATCCAAACAGCATCCTCTCAAATAAAATTTTTCCCTTCAGATACGCCCCGCGCTCGTCTTTCAAAGTGAAAATGAAAACGTAATTGTTTCCTCACCTGTTACACAAGCCTTCTTTATTGCGTTTTATCCGTCGAGCGCTGCGCTGCGTTTGGGCTTCCGTGTTTGCGACTTTCCCTCCAAGTGTTTCCGTCTGACTCCGGGGAGTTTGTGGTCATATGTAGAGGTGCGTGCGCGGATCTGGGTTCGCCAGAGCGTGAACACAGCCGACGGTGCAGGCAGAAGATGCTTTCTGTCACCTCGAGGAGTAATGTCATTGGCTCCTCGCATTGACGTAAGTCGCCTTGAGCGCAGAGGTGCGCGCCTGGAACCTTGGAATCGAAGTTCAGCGCAGAATGGCGAGATATTATGAATAAATCTTTGCAACTTTGCAGTTGCCAGTGGCAAATACAACCTGCATACCGCACAATGAAAGGTACACAGAGGAGGCAGAAAGTTTTCAAAAGTACTCGTACATCATTAAACCCAGCACAAAAGAGAGGCAGAGTTAGCCACGTCAGTTACCTGAGACAACTGTGAAATTATACCTGCTTTTCTTTTGTCAGCGAGCAAATTCTTAGGAATAGTGCTCTTGAATGTCAACTTTTTTTGTTCACGGAGTGTTCAAAACAAGTTGTTAATTTCCAAGGTAAATACGCTGCTGTTGACAACATGCTCACACCTTTACAGTGTTCTCTCCCTCCCTCAAATGCCGAGTCGGAGTGATCTGCCCTTGCAATTGATTCTTTGAACACTTGAGTCTTTGTAAACGGAATCCATTGATCACCTGGCGACTTTGGCACAGCAAATGAACACCACAGATCGACCAGGTGGTTTGTCTGAAGTTGATAGTGCCTTGGGTCTTTGAAATGTGGGAAGAAACGATGTGCATTTCCACTATTCACTACCCAATAACACTTCAGAACTTGGCAACCGTCGCCGTGTGCACAATTTCGAAAAATTTTGACACAAAACAAGTGGACAAAAATTCAATAGGTGGGCTGTGCAATGGGGAAAATGAACTTCATCCAGGTCTGGGGAAAAGGCAAACATCACAACATTCCTTTCTTGAATTGTGTGACCTGACGGCTCTGCGAAAAATCAGCGCATGAATCATCTGCACTTATCATGCAAAACGCACCAGGACGGGTGGCATTCAACTGCGAGTTCAAGATTTTTGCAAAGCTAAGCAGTGGAAAATACTGGGAAAAGAGAGGGTCACAAATCTGTGTCTGCGTCCGCGTGTCCGGTGATCACATGCTCACGTGGAGAGGATGCACACCCAAGAGGTTGGTTGCAACAAAATGTGAACACATGACCTCTACAAGTTTTCACCCGACACTCTGCGGGCACCCGACATTTCCTCAGACTCAGAACGCAGACACAGGTGAAGAACACACACATTGGAAAACATCATTTACACAAATTCAGCGACGTACTTTGGACCGTGAAGTCCACAAACTTGGAAGATGCCCACGAATTGGATGTCCTTTCAACTGTTTCGAGTTCTGATGACCTCGTGTGACAAAAAGTCGTCTTGAGTGTCAAGTCAGAAGAATAGCCATCAGGACAAGCGTTCATCAAGTCGAGTTTTCACTGAAGCGGACCCAGAAATCTGGGGCTGCAGAGCGTCCGAATGGAGGGTCCCTGGTAGCAACAGACTAGTTTGGACCTCAGGCCGGACAGGTGAAATTTTCACTGTATCAGAAGCCGAGAGGTACCCTGACGCACGTGTCGAGACTGGTCATGCAATCTTGTCTCGAAGCATTTGCTGCATCAGAAAAAACAGGCGAACAGGATTTCATCACTCCAAAGCAAGTTTGCAACACGGTCTGTCCTGGAATTAACCGACAGATTTGTCTTTTTCTTCGACAATTAAAACCATTCAAAAGAGAACATTATCGCAGCTCGCAGCAACCATCAATTTTTCAAACTTTGTCTCGTGTCACCCTTTTGCGAAAGTTTGAAATATTTGAATGTGAACCTCTATGGCAACCTGCTCTAATGTCCTTTTGATCTGATGATGTTTTGTGTGCATTCAAGTTTTCAAGTGACCACTTGATGCAGACAGGAAAATTGCCTCATTATAACCTGTGCACCAGACCCTTTGTGCTTCGATAGTCGCTGCAACCTTGTATATTGATTGAGATATCCAGCAGGTTGGTCAAGCTGAGTCCACAATTTCTGAAATCGCAAGTGTGTCCGAGGCAACAAGATTGAGGCAAACTCTGACAATCCTTTTGGTATTCTTAGACAGAGTACGTATCAATCCCCTGAAGCCCTGTAGATCAGCAAAGTGTCTCCTCGAATGCCCCTTTGCATTTGTCATTGTTGTTGATGAGAAACAAGGGCATTAGCCGACCGAGGTTTGCTCTCTCAGAGATCAAAGTGGCAATCAAGGTCTTCATCAAACCATGACACGAAACAGTATTTCTTGCTGACACCTGAAGTCTCAGATCATTCGAATCATTCGAGAGAACAACAGGTACCGGTGGCTCGGACAACACCCACTTGTTGCAACACGGCTGTACCTGCTCACCGCCCGCCTTGCTGCACAGGTGTAGCAAGGCAACAATTTGTCAGAACACGCAGTGTCGAAGGTCGGAGACACATTTGGTTCGCAATGAGTACATGTGTGGGTAACCAACTGACATCAGCAGAACAATTCTGCAGGTTTGGGTCCCAAAGTCAATTTTTGTGCATTGCAAAGAAAATAATTTGAATGGATTGTCCACACGGGTCTTCAGTGTATCTTGTGCGCATGTCTGTGATGTCAGTCTGTGTATTTGATCTGTGCAGTTTCAACAGTGCCTCTAAAGACGCAGAAAATATTCTGATTCGGCATATCGCACTTCAAGACGGACCTCTCGGCATGCATGCCTGCATTCATCCCCCTGTCATCAAGCAAAAGTTAATGAGGAGTTTGTTGTGGTGAGGGGGCCTTGTCACAAAGTTGCCATTCCGTTTGCGGGTTGGGGTTGGAAAATTTTTTGCCCTCAAAGCACTTTCGTTCTGACTGGTAACATCGCGTGTTGATTCTTGGTCCGGTCGTAAACATTTCCTTTCCTGCAACAATGATTGGGGAAGAATGTGAGGCATGCAATCAAAACCAAAAAGTGATGTTGAACCTGTTGTCACACTCATGGCCTGATTTTTGGAAACCTGCCCAAAAAAGAAAACATCGCTGTGTGGTTGTGTTGCCCGCTTATCCCCGAAACAGAATGGAACAGACACTGCATGGGCCCCGCCTTGTCCGTTGGTTTGGAATTCAGGCCAAGAAATGCCCAAAAACGCAAGAATCAGCAGATTACCGTGCTTGTAAGTCCACGTACCCAAATTTGGTGAGCCGACACCACGAAAACGCAAACAACTTGATTTTTGACCCCTGACTTCCCTCTTGATCATCAAGACAAGACGACAAAGGATGTTCACGGATGTGAGCCAAAGAGAGCCAATCCTCAGTGACCGATTCTGGACAGATAGGTTTCAAATCTTCACACCTGACGACAATTAATCAAACACACGATCCTCTGCAGAATTGAAGAATAATTGCAACATGACGTTTTCCACCTAACACGATATTTGTTGTTGTTGTTCAGAATTCCTCATTGATGCCAAGTGAGTTCAGCTTGAGATGCCGTGATGAATTCGTGTACATGCTGTACACGCGTGCAAAACAAGTACGAGTCGAATAACCACGAGAAGTGGCAACAAGTTTTGTGAGAAGTTTAGTTGAAGTTGGTTTTTGAGGGTTTACTCGTATTTTGTGGGTTGCTCCACTTTGCCGCGTGTTTCCGTGTGTAGGTCTGTTGTGGATCCTTGTTTGTGTAGAGGTCAGAAGAAAGGTAGACAGACAAAAGTCAGTCAAATGGATTGTTCTCTTGTCAAGTTTGTCCCATTCTCCCTCCTTACGATGTGGTCGATGAAATCACTTCCAAAAATTGACCTTGCAAATCTTACGTGTGAATGAGTTTCATTCAAAATTTGTGCCTTTGAGATCATGTGAATATTTCAGAATAATGCAGTGATATCAGCTCTTGCAAATCTGTTCGGAACCAAATTATGTTGTCAATTCAAATTTTTCGTATCAATGATTTTTCGGACCTGAAAATGTGCCTTTGAGCCTTGCAATTTACCAACATTCTTAGGAAATATTGAAGTTGACTGTGGATAAAGACTTCCATTAGATGGTGGTATGAGATGCCACAGGCTCATGACGACGGTCTCGTTAAGTGGTTCTGCCTCCCCAGGTATTTGTCACCAACACCCGTTCATCTCTTTGAATGTATTTACATTGGGTTTTATGCCAAGCATCGTCTTCTGTGACTGTAATTTCTTCAGAAGTACATAAATTTGCCAGTGCCACTCAACCGTTCACAGGGAACACAAGCACAAACAGAATGAAAATTCCTCAAACTTTGCGTGATGAATTTGTGATTTCAAGCCAGACCTATCGATGCACCTGGGAACCTCAAGGTCAGTGTTGGGTGCCTTGTTCATGGAAAATCGTACCAAATCCAAGTTTTCTTTTTCAAAATGCACTGAATCATTGCTTGAGAACGAGTCTGTCTTTTCGTTTTTCAGGTTTGCTTTGTTGTTTTGACCTGTTGCGTGAAGTTCCACCAAAGGTGCAAAGAAAAACAGCCATCTTCCTCAACATACTGTGATCCGACCTGCCAAAAGACACAGGTTTGACCTGAACCGCAAAATCTTGGTTTGGAAGAAATTATTGCCGGGTGAAACCGAACAAGCATCAAAGCAAACAAACTTGTTTTTTTTCTCCCACGGTGGCTTTCAAATGTCATTGCCACAAATTAACAGAACGCAATATGTCTGTGTTGTGTGGTGCGAGACGTACTTTCCGCTTCCAGACGCAGTTGAACCGGTGTGAGAGGAAATTGATCCCCCATAAAAATGTTGTTCTCCACCGCAAAAACCGACAGAAACGATTTCTCAGGATCGTGTGAGAAAGATACACAAACCACACTGTATGGTTCCTTCGGACACTGACCCAGGAAAGGGGCTGACAAATCTCATTTGGGAGAACTCTCGTTGAAGTCAATGTTCTTTGCAACTTTGCGGGGTTCGTTGCATCAGGGCGCAATCTGTCGCTGTTGTTGGGTGGGGTTGGGCCCAAAACAGCGTTCGGTAATTCCGAAATAAATGGCGTGCTCCCAAACTGGAAAACATCGTTCGTGCATGAGCTTTCGCGTTGATTTGATGCCAAAACGCTGTTTCACTTGTCACCCAAAATTCTCCCAGCTGAGATTTTGTTTCGTCTACCAACCACAGACAACTAAAAGATGGTATCAAGCAGACTTGCGACTGCAGCTTGCGAAACTTCACATGTCCTTTCGCAACTCCCCTGGTGACTCATCAATCTCAATTTGTGTTCTGAAGCCTTATGTTGCCTATTCAGTTTCTCCAACAGACGAATACCGCACATCGTGTTGGGACTTTTTTTCAGCAGACTTTAGAATAACTTTTGCAGGGAACCACACAACGAGTGAACATATCCCATGCAGCGAGGAGAACACGCACCGAAGAACCAATTCACGAGTTCCACGAGGCCACGTCAACTGTGCGGATCAGTAGCGCTGAGACCATTCGATTGACGTTCTTGACTGCTGCTCTGGATGGCTCTCAAGTGATGATGCTTGCAAGGATACTTTTTCTTCTCAAAGTAGAATCCTTAGAAATGAATTCTGGATCTGCCTCTGGCGTTTGCATTGACAGGACCAAACACTCATTGCTTTGATTTCTTCACACAAGAAACAGCTGCAGTTCTCAAGCACAACTTCGACAGACCAGAATAAAAAATTGTATTCTCCCTGAGATATGTACATGTACAGTATTTCAGCAACCGTTATTGCCATGCGGGGGCGTGGCATGGTGGTATCCTCTGTACTACGTGACATTTCAATGTGGACTGATACACACAGGCCTCCCCTCTTTGGCCTTATTAGCGACTTTGACCATGCCAACATTTAGTCATACCCACTCTTTGGTCTTGCCCTCTGACTATGCCCCCTTGGCCATGTCCGCCCTTGGCCATGGTCCCTCTTGGCCATATTGAACCCCTTGGCCATGTTGCCCCCCCCCAAAAGACATGTCCCCCTTGGCTTTGTTGCCCCAAGCTATCACCACCATGACCATCCATGCCCCCTTTGTATGCTCCTGTTTTCCTGTGTTACACAATCTCACGCGGCCTTTCGGGGTATCCGCGAATCTAGTTTTCCATTCTTCCTGGATTCCAGGGGCTCCCCCTTCCCAGTCAGCATCCATGGTCTTTGGTGCAGTCTGGAGTTGCTCAACCTGACCTCAAGTCTCAAGATGAGGCTCAAGTCCCAAAATGTCGATTACGTATCTCATTAAAGCTGCTACCACTCCTTTCCTATTTGATGACTTTTTGGATGTTTCACGTCCCTTTCAGGTCAACCGCAACACATTTCCTTTTCTGAAGTGAGGATTGGGAACGTACGTGCATTTTGCTGACAACTCTGACAACCGAAAGGCTGGAGAAATGTTTTCTGGCCACGCACAGACCCATTTTGACCAAAACACAACCTGCAAACTTCCTGCGAACTAGATTTCTCTGGGAGAAACAAAGTTACGCAGACCTCAAATGCTGCCAAATCTTCAGTAAAATTGTGCGATGTAAAGACCAATTCTAATGGCCTTTCGACACAAACTCGAGTTTCCAAGACACACTTTCTGAAAATAGATTTCTCGTTGACAAAGGTCTCTCCCAGAGCTGCTGACACAGAAAACACCTGAAAATGTAATTGCTCAGGAGAAGAATGTTGAGTTTGCATTCAAAACAGAGACGATCTGGCCACTTTTCTCCTGATTCCTTGAAGTTCCGCGTGAACCTCTCAATTTACACTACTGTCGTTGTGTAACAAGTGAAATTAAGTCCATTGATGATTTGCTGTTTGGATGGAAAGAAATATTTGCGAAGCCAATTGAATGTCAATCACTGAGGTGAGTTTCAAAAGAAGGCGCAATATTTTGAGCACAAATATTTTGAAGAAATTCTTTACGCATCAGAGTTGTATCCAAATGGAATGGGGTTAAAAATTCCTCTCTTTTTTCAGTTGTTTCAATTGTTCGCATTGTCCTGGTGCACTGCCTCTGTTTCACACCTGTTGGACCAGTGACAACAGACTTCCAAACAACATTCAGTTCTTCCCAAAACCTCTCGAATCAAGTTTTGGATTCTCAGTCAAAAAGATATGAGCCGTATGGTCAAAACAAAATGAATTGTGTGTTTATTTGACAATAAGAGACAAACAAACATTCAAACTTTCTCCGTTGTCAACCATTTCATGATCTCACTTCTTGTCGCTTCTTGCACTTTCAAGAGGCTGCCTTTCAACAAAAAGGTGACGATTCCCAACTTCGTTGCCCCACCTGCGCCTACTTCGAGATTTCTGTGATGTTTCTGCAAGGGTACATGATTTGGGAGTCGTCACCGATTTTTCAAGAGGATGCCATCGCACTTGCACACATCATGCATGTCCATGAAGAGGGCCAGAGAAAAGGTTTCGCCCAAGAAACTCACCACTTCAGCTTCGGAAAGTCTTGAAGCAAAAGGAACAACACTCGCTCTTGCAGGTCTAGGAATAGGGCAAGAAGCTTTCAGATCTAAAGGTGGGATTTTCGTGGCGACCAACTTCACCAAAGCCAACAAGGAAACAGAAGCGAACTTTCCTCACCCACAAGCCGCAAATTATGGACAATAATATTTTTCTTGGTGACTCGGAGGCCTGTCCTCGGCCCTGGCCGGAGATTGTTCAGATGCTGTTTTGTTATCAAAATACTTTTGAGGTGTGGCAGTTTGGGTTTGAAAGAGATTGTTCAAAAGGAGAAACTTCACATGCGGTGCCTATAATTTTCGAGTCTTGTCCGCGACCTCGACCGCAAAAGTGGATGGATTCACAGTGCGTTCCGCATCAATTAAAATTGGCTTTTGACAAATGCGCACAGAAGTCCACAAAACGACAACAAAAAGTCAAAGAAGCTTTCGGGCTATTCAGTAGGTAAAATGCAATATTCATTGGTGCCAATGCCAACAAGCATTGACATGAAGTTATGACGTTAGCGAATACTTTGGGGTGTTATCTTTCGATGATCATTCTGGCTTTTGTAACACATGGAGAGATTTGTATTGTAACAGAGGTGTGCCTTCAGCGCAGGTCTTTGATGGCTTGATTACCTCCGATTAAAAGAGCTTCGAGTCAAGTTATGGGAACCTTCTCGCTCGGTGAAGACAGCATTTTCTCCCTCAGTGCCCGCGATGCGTACAAGTACTCTTGGAATAAATTCCACACCAAAGAAGACTTTGTCGGCTTCAGAGAATCAAAGCATTAACTTTTCTGCTTGAAGAAATGTTGTGATCTTCACACAAATGTGCAAGTTTTTCGTCTTGCATAACTCTTTTTTTGGGGCACCTGAAAAAAGAGGCAAAAGTGAAGCAGGTTAGAATACAGGCAAACGAGAATCTTGGGTATCAGCATTCCTGGACAGGGCAAAGGACCAACACCTGCTTGTCATTCTCAGTCTCAGTTCAGTGCTCGGACTCAGTCCTCGGGGTGGCATTTCAGCAAGCTACGGGCGCATCGGTGTTTCAAGCACAACCCAGAGAGCATCTTCGTGTGGCCACTTCCGAGTCAACGTCCGCTTCTTCAGGTGCCCAAGTTGGGTGAATCTTCATTTTCTCAGTGGAAAGAAAACTCGGTCTGAAAATTTGACAGGGCTCCAACTCAGTCGCACGCCAAGACCGAAGACGGCTGGAATTTGGGGGTTTCGGGAGGTGATGAGAGTGACAAGCAAGTGTGGAAATACATCGGCGTCACTGACGTATCATTTTAATGGACCAACGCTTCGTCAATTTGGGAACTCAGCCCAACACTTGTGTCCACGACCAGTACCTCGCTCGCGAATTCCCACAGTTTCGTCTGTATAACTGCAGGTTCTGCTGCCTGTTTGTGCCTGTTTCTCTCAAGGCCAAGAACGCTGGAAAAAACAAACAGGAACTCCTGACTCTTACCTCCAACGCCGTGGACAGTTTTACCACTTCTGTACAGTCTGTTGTTCATCTTCATAGTCAACGTTGTCTTCGTCCGCATCGAGCTGAAAAGGAGTCACAACCGTGGAAGAAATCTGGTTGGGACGAGTACAAGGACCTGATCAGCCGTACTGTGGAAAGCAGACTTCTCAAACAAGAAGTTCCGAGGCGGGAACCCTGATGGTCGCTCTTCGAACATTCGGTAGGGTGGGGGGGTCTGGTAGGG
>JAAUXT010142529.1_pt1 | contig 29293 bp, 33 predicted proteins | sample 7278171 | NCBI WGS metagenome assembly JAAUXT01 (sample SAMN14350112, study PRJNA611818) | marine sediment metagenome | isolation source: surface marine sediment (1.8m) | place: French Polynesia: Moorea | collected 2018-08
ACATGTTGACCTTTTGACCCTGGTATTTGGGTAGTTTTCACTCGGACGATCGTCGAGTGGAAAGTACACAGTTACGTTTCAACACCGGGTACTTCTGACCCGCCAACACCGGGTTCAGAGCGATGTCAAATGGCCAATTTTGCGCAGAAGCCGAGTCCTGAATTAGCTGAAGACGTCCTGTCGCCATTGAAATCTGCGCCGGATCAGACCGGGCTTTGCAACTCCGAAAAGGAAACATAAATCAAGTGAAACTCACACCCTGCTGCTCGTACATTTCGCCAGGAGATGACGTTGCCCCCCTGAATGGTTTTTATCACTTCTGAGAAGTCAAAAAGAATATCAGTACTTTGATTCCTGGACAAGCACGATGTGCATGACATAGGACCTTTCAAAGTCTTTGTTGTCGTGGTTCTTTGTGCACCGTGCGCGCGCGACGCGCGCGTGTGTGTGTGTGTGTGTGTGTGTGTGTGTGTGTATGTGTGTATGTGTGTATGTGTGTGTGTCAGCCACATGTCGTTTGCAATCTAAAAACAGGCAACTTCATGAAAATCAGGCCTCCTGAATCCGCCCCTTGTTCGCGCAGGAAAACAAGACAAACGACCAACGAGACGTTGCGCACTGATATTTATGCGCTTGCCGCCGCAACAATGACCACAGAGAAAGCTATTCTAGTCCCGCGGGAGCGAACCAGAAGAAGACATCCAGATTGTGGGGGGAGCGCGCCGCACATACACATTGCCTCATTAGGCGGCTCTGCGCCCATTCCGTCCCTCCGAGCGCCAGGTATCCGCGGGTCTCTGCGCACTAAATTTCCCCAAATGTAGTCGTGCCATTCTCTCCTTTTTACGCATCTCGTCGTAAAAATAAATTTTGCTGACCTGAAAGGCTCGAGGAAGGAATCCCCTCTTCTTATTTGGCTGTAAAAGATCGCACCAAGCTCGCACATCTGTCTCAATAAAGAAGCATTGGTGAGCATGGTCGGTTCCCTCTAATCCCAAGGGAGATGGGAACGTACGTTTCCGTAGGTCAGTTCGTTTTGCCTGATGCAGGCACCAACGAAGAGCACGGAGGTTTCCTTGCAGTCTAAGAAGCCCCGGCGGACTCTCGGTGGGGCTTGGCCTCGGTCTGCATGTCCTCCATCCTCACCGGACAACAAAAACAAGGCAAAAGTATCCAAATCAACTAAAAACGGGATGCACCCCAAGGAGCTGACTGTACATGTACCCAGAGAGAAGAATCTGATTGTGTCTGACGAGCTGGTTATTGCTTGGAGCGTCCAATATGAACAACCTCGCTTCCTCCGGACAGAAAAGAAAGGGGAGAGAGACGAGTTTCAACTGGAGCTTCACTCAACGTGCAACACAGCGAAACAGCTTGCAGTACAAACGACAAAGCGTGTGCTGAGCCAGGCAGTGTCACAATATTGCTGTATTAATCAAGTAATTAAATGAGTTCATGTGACAACTTGATTGCATAATTGAAGCGCAATTATCATGGATGCAGAGACTTCACAGTCAGAAATTCATCCATCCAGAAATTTAGATGCTCCGCACACCACAATCATTTGAGCTGTTCGTCCGATTCAACTTCCCAGAATATGCATGAGAATCAATGTACATTTCTCTGAGCACTCAGAAAACACACAATTCTGACTCCCATTTGAACGACAGTGGCGTTGATGCCAGTGAAACACAACCACCCAAGCAGCTTTGATTTTTATTGTCCTTGAAGTTGCCTATTCTCCAGACAGCGTCAAATGTTCGTGTCGCTTTGTGTTTTTCATCACTCAAAGTTATGTTGTTTCAGTTCTTGGCTTCCCTCTGAGGGCACTTCATAACGCCGCAATATTGCCATTGTCTTGCCTGGAACAAGGCAAATGATGTTCATTCATTTTGTTGGAGGTTGTTGCAATTCTTTAGAGTTTTCTGAAAACGCAGACGAGCACTCGTACGAGTTCTGTACGTTCGTTCTCTCCGTGACGGAGTCGGTGAAGCCTTCCGATGTTGTTAGGACACACTATTCTGATTGAACATGGCACTGGGCAAGCCTTGCATTCCTTGGAGATCAAAAGGACAGTTCCAACAGGCTTTGCCATTATTGCTTTCATCAGAAATCCAATTCAGAGGAATAATTTTGTTTTCAGGAAAGACAAATGCCTTTTTGTAGGACGCTGGTGAAAGGAACCACGCATTCCTGAAGCACTCGTGTCATGTCTGTTGCACGGTCTCTTCAAAAGAGCAGAGCACTTTGGAAGCGACAGACAGTTCATTTGCAGGAGAGCGGCTGAATGTTTTGGCCCTCTGAAAAAAAAAAATTCTAAAGAGGCGTGCAATTGTCACAAGAGCACAATCTGAGTTGACAAGTACGAACAAATCAGTTCTCGTCAGGTCTGCACCGTGGGACTGAGGCGCCGAACGCCCCGCTGGCAAACATGGCGCTGTTTTGCTCATGGTCTGCAGACCTGAGGGGACACGGCGAGAAACACAAGGAAGGAAGCTATGTTTGTTCGGAAAACAGATCTTTGTGACACGCCCTTCTCTTGTTTCAATCTTGCACGAACAGCTCCAATTGGACCTGTGATGTCCTTTTCACAAAACAATCAATGCTTGTGCCAAAAATGTTACAAAATGATTTGTCTTTATTTTGGCCTGCCTCCACCCTTCAAATGTCGGAAATAGGGGAAATGTTGTCTTCAATGTCGAGGAACATATGCGATCTGTGGTTGTCTGTCCGCCAGGATAGTTCTGTTTTGTGCTCAAAATTTGCAACTTTCTGGCATATTCCCTGGTTTTGTCCTCATTACATGTGCGAGTACAACAAATAATCGATCGTCCGGGGAAACGAACCAATAATTAACTTGCCTCTGATCGCTTGGCCAAAATGGGCAAATATATCTTCAATCAAAATCAATTTCAATCTGGGAAACAGATTCAATGAAGCGGCGGCAGCTTCACACGCTCGGTTCATCTGTGTGCAGATGTATGCACGATCACTTTTGAAAGAAAAGGTAAATATAATCAGCACAAGATTTTTGCGTTGCGATTGCCTGTTGTGAATATTTATTGTGCAATTTGGGACGTATTCATGAAACATAAACCTGGCATCCATCACCATCAGTGCTGGCAGAACTCGATGAAAATCGATGTCGACGGACCCCGGTCCCGAAGCGAACAAAGACGTAGATCCAGAATGATTGCACTTTGCCCCAAACAAGTTCGCATCAAGCTTTCAGAGAATCAGACGTGTTCATGAATAAGGGATGGTTATGAGAAGCTTATCCGCCGATGTGAAATTGATCACCCATCACCTGCGAATCAAACGTCTCGGTACACAGGATCGAGTCCGTGCAGAAGGGTGTGTTGCTCCGCGCCAGATCAATGTTGCCATCAGAAGAAAGTTTCTCACAACTTTGGCTTTCATCAATGACGAGTTTTTCTCTCTGCAGATTCGCACACCGAAAAAGCCCGACCGACGAAAGCCCTGTTCATCTGCCACAAGAGTCGGACCATCAGCAGAATCTGTCTCAGGTCTCGGAGGAAGGTGTTGCGCGAATCATCTGCAATGACGATGAATGTCAGTCCTACAAATCCAGATGATTGCTCCACACGAGAAGAGAATGAAGCAGCCCGAGGGAGCCGTCATTAAGCGGCCATCAGAGACATTTCATTCAATCTCACCGTCCAACTGGTGCCAACAGAGCAGAAAATTGACAACAAAGAATGTTAGTCACATCGGCCGGAGAATCTCCACGGTCAGGTCCAATTTGAGGCAACAAGTGTAACAAATTCCCACCACCGAGCAATGGTCAGATATTCTGGAGCTTGCACGAGGGGACGCAGCAAGCGAGACACGTTAGAGTGGTGAAATACATTCTTGAACCAAAGCTGTCTTCGTGCGTTTGGTGTCCAGCCCTGTGTTTGAAGGTGCATGTTTCGCGCGTTCGGTCCTCAAACAAGACACAGTTCAGCAACTTTTTTCTTGTGGAAAATTGGACAGGACACGGCTTCAGCTGAGCTATATCTGCCCTCAACTACAGGTTTGCTCATGTTTGCGCCAACTTTTTTTCTGAACTGACTCAAGGGCAGAGACAAATAAAATTGACAGAGCCCGGAACTGGCAGTGTTTGGCTAATCTGACAACATCTTCTTCCTGTTGGAATCAAATCGGGAAACATCGATTGTACTCAGATGACTCCCTTTGACCTCAGCCGAAGCGCGCCTGGCTTTTCCACGTGGCGTCCTTGCTCTTCTTCGGCGCTCTGTTCATTTCCGGGAGCCTTAGTTCTCTTCTATTGAAGCAGTTCTGCGGGACACCCGATCTCACAAGCCAACTGCAGAATACAACATCATCCCCCGAAGGTTAATTTGGCCGATAAAATCCTCCCGAGTCGATAAGAAATCCATTAGTGTCGTCCATGTCGGGATCAAGAATTGTCGGGTTGGATCTCAAGATTCTTGAAAAGCTATTGCGGAAATGTAGTAGTTTGAGCAGGAGTGAGCAATGAGTGAAACGTATCAGACTAATGCCATGCCATCTGTGCACAGGATCGATTCGGGACCGAAATATCTGTTCTGCTCGAGGTTGGAATCTGAAGAACTACGAACGGAGGAAAAGTATCTCGGCTTTCTCTGGCTGGGAGAGACATGAAAAGTGTTTGAACGCTGTTGAAAAGAACTGACTGCAGGAAATGGGAAGAAACCTTTGGAGACTCCACAGGAAGCGAGCAGCGTAAGTGAACTGGGCATCACGCACGCGTCGAGGCAAGGTGTCGGAATCAGGGGAAATGCCGAGACAGGAACCAAACATTGTTCCTTGTGGCTCACACCAACTCAGGCAGGATGTTGAGACTCCAAGAATCATTGGAAGGGTGTTGGAAATCACGGAATCTAACCAGTCTGGATAATTGTGGGGCACGAAAACACTCCTTTGGCAAAACACACACACACACACACACACACACACACACACACACACACACACATGCTCCCTGTTTCATCGCACCCGGAAAGAGCGGAAGTTGCGCTCGGTGGAGCCGAGGAAGATGCGCCGGAGTCATCCACTGATGAGGAAGCTCATCAACCTGCGCACAACAGCGAAACAGCAATAACCGAGAGCGCAGGAAGTGTGTGGTTCACCGAACCAGAAGAGGACAGGATGTGTCTGCGATGAGATGAGCCCTTTTACAACGCTGACATTTTCGTGGATGGCTTTCCAGTCGCAGCTGCACGGGAAACGCAGCAGCGCACAGGCGCTCTCTCATACTTTACCTCACAATGGAGTATTCTCAAAAAAACATCAGACAACATGTGACAAGTATTTCTGTCGTGTTTCCTTTCGTTTTCTGTTGTCTCCCAACCATCAGCAGTCAGCGTCTGTAAAGTTCGAGCCTTCCCTGTGATGAGTGCTGCACGTGTTTGGAGACAAAACACCACACAGCACTGCACTGGTTTCCGTTTCAGACGATTGTTTCCCAACAAACGGATTCATAATTGCGACTGCCAAATATGCACAATGCAATTATCTTCCGACTGGCTCTTTAGATGTTCAATCGTTCGTTCTTTGACGACAGCAGTTCTGAAAAATACTTGCAGCGGGCAAGTCTGTCACACCTCGAACGCTTTGCCGTCAATTGAATCACGCCACAGAAAAACTGCGCAAACAACACGCACTTTCTCTCAATTTGTGTCAACTGCAACTCAGTCAAACAGATTTCACGTTGACACACACCCAAAGGCCTTGGCGAAGGAATTCCGAGTCACATCTCGTGCTGCAGTTTCCATTTGTGTCCAGATGAAAAGTTACGGCCGTTTGATCCACGGACCCTCGACAGCCATTTAGGAAATGATCCCGAACAGCTGCATAAAGGAAGCCATTAGCACGTCATTAGCCTTTTCTGGCTTTTAGCCTGTCTCTTCAAGACGACTTTTGCTTTCTTCATCGAGTGCCAATGTCACATGTTAAACATCGGCGTGGAGAGCAGAGGCTAGGGGAGAATCTGGGAAGAGTTGGTGCTTGTGAATCGGCTCGTGAGCAAGAATGCAATGGCGTGGACCACTCCATGTTGGTCTTGGGTGGCTTGGGCACACTTTTTCAAAGAGAGGGGCCACCTTGGTTCAGCCTGGAACCACCCGCACTCCCCTGCGTGGAAGAGATTCACCTATACACGACACACAGCACACACAGGGACAAGTCTAAAGTCCCACCGCGTGGTGCAGAAGCAGCCACAGAACCAGAAACAAATGTGACAAACCAGCTGCGAAAGCTGTTGCGCAACTTGGTGGAAACTGTGTGTGGTAGTGGGCCTCAGACCTTACCAGTCACTCTGTAGATCCGTCCAACCCAGCAGAACCATCATTAAGAGGTCATCAGAGACAGTTCATCCAATCTCACCGTCCAACTGGTGCCAACAGAGCAGAAAATTGACAACAAAGGATGTTAGTCACATCGGCAGGGTTCCCGAAGGACAATTCTATCATGAACCGAAGTGTTTCTGCCCGAAATGTCCAAGCAGTACCGATAGACGCAGACACTGTCGAGAGAGCCATAATTTTCTTCATCTACAAACGGTGAAGATCTGAGGTCGTTTTCCTTCTGTATATGGGGCCACTCAGAAGGAAGAACACTTCTGACGGGCTTCCCGCAAAAACCTGGTGCGTGCAGAACCATCTTCCGCATCTCACACACGATGCAATATGAAGAATTTCCACCCCGACAATTAAGTTGATTGCAGACAATTTGTTATTCCAAGAGGCCCTCAAGAGCCGGAGGAAAAAACATGCATCAAAGTTGACAAAGTTTTTGAAACGTAATCTGAGTGGTGAGTGATACAGCATGAAGGATGCAACCCGAAGCGTTTGCTCTCCAGCGACAATCCTCGTGGAAACTATTGATCAGAATTTCATTAGACTGTATGATTCTGTTTGTTCAATTCCGCTCATGCACATTGTTCATCAGGGCAAAAGCGACAGAATCAATAAGCATCTTATGGATGATACAACACTTTGTGGTCACCACCGAATGATAGTGGAAGTGAGACGGCGACTTGCTGAAACAATCCAGAATTGAACGCATCTTCTGATGAATGCGCAAATCCAATACACGTGTCCGGAGATCCAGTCTGATCCACTTTGCTCTCTCACTGCTGTTCGCCCCCCTGATCAACTGGTCGTCGACTGCCCCTCAATTTGGTGCAATTTGCCTGCTTGTTACCGCCGCTGCCCCATGTATCACATCCCTCGCGATTGAAGGGCAGTTTCCTTTTTGTCGTCGGGAGCAAAGTCTGCGGGTGGCAAAGGGGTCCTTCCTTCTGGTCTTCAAAAGATCATTTATGCCATCCATTTCACCAACATAATGTTCAGAACTCTCCTCAGACAATCGACAACATAGAACGGGGGTGCGTTGTATGAACGAACCACTTTGGCTGCCTGTGAATAGAACGAGGGTGCGACTGCCGAGGTCTCAACGTTCAGCCACGGACAACATGTGTGCGCCTTGTGTCTGAGAAATATTGCCAGACTCTGTGCGGGAAAGGGATTGTTCAGAAGTCTAGCGCTTGGCCCCTTCTGGCTCAGCTCTCGATGAGGATCCCAGATGCACCCAGATCACCTGAGTCACGTGTTGGTCTGAACAAGGACACTCTGCCAGAAGTGAACAAAACAAAACGCTATCACTTGACAACGTTTCCACTGTTTGCGGACAGTTGACACGAAAAAATTCTTTGTTCCTGCAGTACACAGCCGCGTGTATCTGCGTGTATCTGCCAACTTCAAACATGCAAAGTAACAATTAAACCTCGTCGAACCTTTCGCAATATTGGAAACCAGTCCCTGCCTTTTCTGAGTGGAAGATTTTGTGTCTGTGTTGTCAGTTGGTAAACACTGCGTGCTCCACAAGGCGTGGGCTCAACAGAGGCGGCGGGGATCCTTTCTCCTATTGAGTTTGGCTTATTGAACCCTTCACAATGCGTCTCGACAACGCTACATCCCTCATCCAGTACCGTTCCAATGAAAGGCTTCATTGTATGTGACATCTAACCTTCCCCTTTCACAGCCTGCCAGCAGACAACGATCACCCAAGGCTGGTGCTGGCACATTTCAAAGCTTACTTCTCACAATAAAAATATGCATCGCCGTCCTTGCAGGTGTGACTGGTTTGTTTTTGGCAGTCATTGCACTTGCAGGACACACACAGGGTATTTCAGAGCTGCGTCAAGTGAGATGACCAGAGATTCAAACTTCAACGCTGTGGTGTCGTTTCACCTCCACGCAATCAGGGTGTGGGGACGGCGTTGCAGCTTCAACGTGAAATCATCTTTACTCCATTTGTCAAAGCTGCCAAGAGATACCTGGGATCCCCATGCAGAGCCTACAGCAGGCGAAACTTAATTTTCACATCAGATATTGCTGCCCACAAGCATGCAAAACGAACATAAAATTGGACAACAATGCGTGTGTGCCAAACAATGTTCCTTTCAGGGCGACTGTACCCATCAGGTTTCCAATACATGGAGAAATTGAGAAGAAGTTATCTTCGGTGAAGCTGTGTAATCTTCTCATAACACACGCATTTATCAGTTTCACCTTGGAGGAAACAAATCAAGATTCTTTGGCGAATTGCACTGAGTGATTGGCGTGTTGTATCCGCTCTGCTTTCCGCACAATGCTTCCATTTCTGCGCAGAACAGCACAAGAAATTCCCAGCTTGCGCCATCCACAAAAGTCACGATCACGGGTTGGAAGGGATTTGAGAACGGATTTGCATCCAAACCAATTTTCGCCAACTGCAAAGATTGCAATTCACCGCCTCTGGGTTCTGGAACCTAAAAACGGCTGAATTCCATGGTGCACGGGTTTGTGCAAGTCAAGTACACGTTCGGCGATGCGTTCGTCGTTCGTTCAGCGAACCCAAATTTGGTGGGAAAGTTAGGAGCCTGGATCACCTTGACTCTCTGTCTCCGAAAACAAGCCAACCAAAACATCCAGGAAGCCTGATCTGCCTCGAAACTCACCCTCCCCGCGCTTTGTTTTGGAGACGAGCGCAAGGGTTTAGTGAACCTGTTGTGAACCAATGTTGAAGAAACTTTCTGCAGTATTCTGCCTTTATTACTTTCTCCATTCAATACAGGCAACAAAAGCACACAACCAACGCGCTCTTCCCTGTATTCTCTGTGCAAAGAACTTTCAGACATGCACGAATTGCCTCAATAAGTGGCAAAAACGGGAGTCAGAAAAATATGGAGTGGTGATGCATGTGGAACTTGATTTAATTGATGCGATGAGCCGTCTTGGTTTCCGGAGAAACGGCGAGAAATCTACGTCCCAAAGGTGGAGTTTCTCCCGATCCATAAGAACCAATCTCTGAGGTTTGACATGTTGGTTCCGCAGTCCGTGCACAACTTGATGAGCTTCTCTATTTGATACATCGCAGCATAAGGCACGCCGTGGACAGCTATCACTTTCCCATGGAAGAACCTGCGCAGAGTTTTGATGGAAGGTGTAGACATCCAGTTGGGAAATAAATCACTGTGAGAGCACGAAATGTTGGCGGAGTTGGCGAGGAACCCAGTGATGTAGGCATCCTCGATTGTCAGCAAGGGCTTCGGGGTCTTCCTCACGAACGTGGAGTGCAGGCGGCGGGACACATCGGGCGACATGACATAGGCGGCGCCCGCACAATAAGGCGGATACACGGAAAATGGAAAGTCTGCGAGGCGGACCCTCCACTGCCCCTCCCGCATCACTTGCGAATCCTCGTAGATGGAGCCGACTAAGATTCCCCGCTGCCGCGGAAGCCCCTGGAGATAAGCCATCAACAATGACATGTTGAAATAGACGTCGTCGTCCGTCTTCAGCACGAATCTGGTGTTGCAACAAAAGGCATTGGTCCACCGTAATCCCATAATGGACTTTATGGTGAGGTTTCTGTAGGTGTCTGCAAAGCTCCCCTGCACTATGTCCCTGTACAGCCTCCCTTCTCTGAGCACACTCAAGTTTAAATCCCGTGAGATGTTGGAGAGCCCGAGCAGAAACACGAGGCCGATGTGGAGCCGGGAGTCGAAGTTCCTGGTGACGGCCCCCCACGTGGCGCGGATGGCGTCACGCCGCTCCTTGTGCGCCGGGTGCGAATGGACCTGAACCAAGAGAAACGGCCCGTCAGGCACGTCTTCCGTCACCTGACACACATGTTCCTGGGTCTGCAGGAACTCCGGGCTGTAGTAATCCGCCGCAGGGCTCCGCGGGGCTCCAGCTGCTGCCGCCGAGTACAAGCCTCCCTCAGCGCAGGATAAAGGGTTGAGTTCCGCAGCTGCTGCGTCGGAAGAATCTCTATCAACTTCTTCCTTCCGATTCTTCTGCATGTTGCTCGAGGTCCTTTGAATCAGGAAAGAAAAGTTCCTGTTCATTGTTGCTGGTGTCTCTGAAATCATCCCGTTTGTTATGTTCTCACCGGCGAGACTCCTTCTCAGCTTCCCGTTTTCCCTGAAGACGACGCGAGTCGGGAGGCGCAGCCACGTGCAGAGCAGGGACACGAAGAAGAACAGGAGGGTGATCAGTCCATACTGCACGCAATGCATTTGTCCAGACTTTTCACGCGTTGCCTCATGCTCAAACTATCCTAATCCTTGCTTTGTTTCTCATGTCACCGTTGTTCTCTTTGCAAAGATGATTGGGTACGAAAATATCCACAGGGGGCGGTACAGAAGCAACATTTGACACGGTAAACTTCCCCAGGGACCCTGGACTCTGCTCCTCCACAGAAAGACCGCGCAGCGCACGGGCCAGGTCCACTCCTCACCGCTTCCCGTCAGCGCAACTCCCCGTGCGAACACTGATCCAAACTTCTCTACACTTGTTCATTTGAAGCTGCCTCGCCTCGCGAAGCTGTGTGGCTGTCAGTGGGCGCTCCCCGGGAAAAGTTTTGCCGTGCCTGAACCATATTTATCTTTGTTGGACACGCAGTTCAAGGCTTTCCTCAGTGCCATTTTGCTTGCACCTCAAAGAAGCATTCAACTGTAGAACAAGAGAACCAAGCCACGTGCAATCAATCCATTGAAACCAAGGGCCGTGATCTACACTCCGATACTCTCAACATTGTTCCAACAATGTTTTGCGTAGTGTGACAAACTGGCGCAACATTTCAGAACCGTGGCAGTTCAAGTCAACAAACACAACAATGGGTGAATGTTCTCACACTTTCTGCAGGTCTGCTGGCTCCTTGAGGGTGGCGCGAGTTTTGCCTGGCTGAGCAGGTCCTGTATCTGCTGCAGAACATTCACGCAGTCCCTTCGCATCGCATCATCTTGAGCTAAAGAGGCGAAGCCCCATAAATCGCATTCCTCCGCTAATTTAACATTCTTCGCGAGACAGATGCTTGCAGAACAGCCATACCTCGCATAATGTAACAATTACTTCAAGGGAAGAGGTGGGTCTTCCGCCTGTAGATGTCAGTTCAACCCAACCTGGTTCATATGCGCAAAGATTGAAAGCGTTTTGGAATGCGCTTTGGTCTGAAGGAACACTTGGAAACCACGCATTTCTTGTTCATGCACAGAAGAAGCATCAGAGAATACAAGTACTTTGTAAGTGTTCACTTGATTGCAAAATTTCTCCGCGAAAACTTGTTGAAAACATTTCAAAGCAAGGGAATGTGGACGTGCCTTCAGATGCAGATCGAGAGATCCTTTTCTCCACTGCAGTAGAAGAGGCAGGAGTCAATCTTGCAGAAACAAAAGGCAAATTGCCAAGGCACAGTTGCCTTACCCATCGGCACGCGTTTTCAGCTGGGGGGACTATGCGAGCAACGCAGCTGATCTGGCACGTTGCTTGGCTCGGAGGATTCCCCTCCCGCAAGATTAACATACCCGATCCTATGTAAGCGGAGCAACAGACATGTTCAGCAGAGCTGCAACACGACAATGAGAATTACATGGAGGAAGCTTTCCGCAAGACGGACTTCAGACTGAAACAAGGGGAAGTGCTGAGCACAACCACCACCACCACCACATCCGCAGTAACCACTGAGACGTTTTCGCGTTTCGCTGGCTTGTTTCTGTAAACGAAGCCGCGGGCAGGCATGCAAGCTTCATTCATCTCATTGCTAATTGCACATTGCCCATTTTTCTACCAACACGCGCCAACAGTTGCCAACATAACTCTCTATCAACTGATCTGTAAACGAAAACATGACTTCGTTGATTGAGGGCTGTTTCTGTTCAGGTACACCGACTTCAAACAACTTCCTGAGAAGAAACACACTGGCACGTCGACCTGCCTCGGATGTACAAACAGGATCTCTGTGTATTTGCGCGTTGTGCAAACCCAGCCCGTTTGTGCGGTACTGGCGGCGCCCATTGACTTGTGGAAGGAAGGCAAGGTGAGACGCACCGAACGGAAGTCGTGCAAGACAACCAGCGTTCTGCACCGAAGCTATTTCCCTTTCTCTTGTCATGGTCACACAAACATTTCACAAATTCATTTCTATTTCGCAAACCTTTGCGCCTCTGGCTGACGGAGTTCAAGGCAAAAGTGCAACCACGGGTTTCACGTAAGTTGGAATGCTCGTCCAACCAATGAACAAATGACCAGCACCATATTTGTACCTTGAAGCCTCAAAGGATTCGTAAATCTTGTTTCGCTCATCTTGTTTGAAATCCAACTCACCAGCATGCATGGGGACGGAGAAACCTTGCCAACGTCCAACCTTGCCATCGACTACTCGTAGAAACCCACTGAGATTGTCTCGCAGTGGATAGAATGAACAGGAAACAACCGTCCCCACCATGCAAGCCAGCCCATAAAACGCCACAGAACTCAGCCAGAAATTACATTGCTTTCTGACACTTCTATTTCCTAACCCAGTCATAAACGTCCAGATTCTGCACAGATTCAAAATTCAGTTGCACAAACAACGCGGTGAAGAATGTGTCCGCGCTGGGTGGCCACTGGCCTGGGACTCCGCGATGCTTTACGGCGCCCGGAAGGTTCCCCGGCAGAGAAACAGGTTCCGTTGCTGTGGAACCACGCTGTCCGTGGTGGCAAATAAAGACACGACGCCAGGCCTGAGGCGCTGTTTTTTGCCTGTACTATTGGGAGTGTAACTGTAGACCTTTTGTTCCACAAAATTTTCGCTCTGGTCTGGCATTTCAGGTTCAACAAGACAGAATGACGCTTCGGTTCCAAAACGGTGACATCAAACAGAAAGCTGACAAACTTTCCTTGAAACATAATTCACAAACCAGCGCATGCATGGGGCTAATTTCTGCTGAGGAGGAGTTACAAAACAATAATTACGGCGTAAGAGCTGCATATTGAAACCGAAATCTTCTGGGTATTGACGCGTAATTGGTACAACTGTCATGAAACCCATTTCCCTGCGCAGATAAGTGATCTGCAGTTCCCGACTTGAAATATGGGTCTCCGGGGTTTTACTCTGCTGCTGATACCAGCAGTTCGCATCAAATTCCCTTCATACCAGACCCATTCATTGCAATTTAGAGACGTAAACCGTCTGACGTTAAACTGATACTCCTTTTGGTGTCTGTTGAATGAAAAAGTGTTCAAATGATGCAGACACGGAACAGCTGCTTCAGTAAGAGGGACTGTGGGTGCTGTGCCTCAGAGTGCAGTTTCTTTGAAAGGGATGTCCTTTTCAAAAAGATTTGCACCAAGTACAACATCTGCTTCCAGAAGACACCATCCAACTCGCACCACCCTCGAAGAGCAACTTTCGGGAGAGTGCACCCTCTTGTGTCAAGGAAAGAGACATTTCGGGGGAAGGGCAGTCTCTGAGAGCAAAAATGGTTGTTTGTTGTTTTTCCTGAAAGTCAAATCATCCAAATGCTCAGACTCCACCTGCATGAAAAAGACAGAACCTGCACTTCCAGGTGGGCTGCAACGAAGCTGGCCTTTCCTGGCCCAGAATCTTAAGGAATCAATCTTATGTCTGGATCAGGAAACTGTAAGCCAGACAGGATGAAAGTGACACAAGCAAAAGGCTCCCGTCCAGATTCTCAGCTTCCCAAATCACCTCTTGGCTTGTCAGTTGCAACAAAATTGGCCCGTTTGCCCCCAGGTTCGTCAAAGTCAAAAGAAACAGTTGGTCGGAATGAAGCTTCCACACCGTCCTTTCTCAGTTCCACTGACATGTTGTGGTGTTCTTCTGTGTGCGTGCAACACAAACTATTGAATCCAATTCAGAAAACTCGGGAGTAGGCCTTGCGTAGATCCCTCCCAAACACGGAAGTCTTTCTTGTTTTTGCCTCTTCCTGAAGAAGGCATCGGAACCAAAACTACCGGCAGATCGGGACCACCCGCAACAAATGGGAGCAGGGACTTCAGAAACAACTCGAATTTACTTTCTTTTGTCACAATCAACGCTCCAAATGGAAGAGGGTCCGACCTGAACACCACCTCATCTGCAAATTTACTCACGGCGGAATATGACCCACTTATTCAAAGTACCATTATCAGACTGGTAACAAAACACTGTTTGATGTACGAGTCCAGAAGGCCCCCATTGGGGAAATGAAGCTGTGCAGAAACAGCAAATGCAAACCCAGTGAACCTTTTTCAAAGGAGCAATTGTCTCTGAAGACACAGTTTTATGGACAAAAGGCAGGGAGGAAGTGCCGTGCGCCTCGGGACAAAATGGTCCATTTTGACGCGCGTCCAACAGCCACAGCGAGGAAAGCAAACGACCGCTGAATGCTGTTTCTGTCGAGGCCAATCTCGTTTTCTCTTCATCACGAGTCAAAACAACTAGAAACTTCCATTGGCACTGTGAAGCGAGTCACTGAATGCAGAGCGCGACCGTGTGATCCTCCTCACCACGGTCTCCTCCCTGAATGGGCCTGATTGCCAACGTACGTGGCAAGAAAACAGTATCCAAAGCCCTGCAGGACATCACGCGGTTTTGCACCCAGGCTTTTCACTGGTCCACAGATTCTTTCCAGCGAACATCTCTCGGCTTCCTTGTCTCAGACACAAGGCTTCATCGTGCATGTTCACCGTATGTCAATGTCATATCGTTCTTTCAGTGGATCCAAAGCAGCATCGGTGGAGCTCAACCTTATTTCAAACAACCAACGTGGAGCCAATGTCGGACAACAAATCGAGGTGAAACGAGATGAAGGAACCGGCCCAACACATTGAATCTGCTTGCTCCTTGTCCCTGGCATTCTCCCAGAATTCTCCTGACGCTCGTATTGCCAGTTTCAAAATTTTCTGCCAATTCCTTAATCCAGTGAAAGTCTGGTCCATGTCACAGGCCGCATTTTCAGAGGCAATTTTCGTGTCTCCAGTGGCTCCAAGGTTCATCTCCTCTTCGCTTCCGCGGCTTTTACTTCGGCGCGGTCTCGGGGAAAGCGATTCCCTGGTGGGATTTGCACAGCGAGGCGCAGACAGTGAAATTGCCATAATGAGCACGAACACTTCATCCCGGCTTACACTCTGACACCCGGATTGGGTTAACAAGTGTCAAGACGGCTCCCCATGCAGCCCTACAGGGAGCCGCTCATTTCCATCTGCTTATGGACGAGACACAGAATCGGGCAGGGACAGGCATGAGGGTTTTTTTGAGAAAACTCAAATCTAAATATGTGGTGGAATGCCCCGAGAATTACGCCGGCGGCAAAAAACGCAAATCCAGAATGCATTTTTTCTGTGGGCAGACATACTGACAAACGGGACCACTTTCATCAAAGGACAAATTCAAATTTATCTCCAGCCAACTTTGTGTGCTGCTTCAGACCGAAAACCAAAAAGCGGTCCGAAGCGAAAACAGTCAACACGCTGCTCCTGTTGCTTCACGCGGTTTTGATCACCCAGACACAACAGATCCATCCTGCACAACGAAAAAATCCAGGATAAAAAGCTGAAGCTATTCCTGCAGGGTGCTTCAACCTCTGCAAAACGAGGTGAATTGCACAGAGGCAAACAGAAACGGGTTTTTATTGAGGATTTGAAGTCAAGATTAAGCTTTTAGCGGCTCCTTTGAGCCACAATGTGGAGGCATGATGAGTCCTTTTTGTTTCAAACAGCTTCGCAGAGGATGAAAGCGTCAGCGCTTCTCTGACAATTTCAAGGATATATCGATCTGGGACAAGTTTCAACAGAACAAAAACGTTTATCGGCTTTTTCAACGTGGTCTCTAGCTTCTATCGTCTTCAGTTTCTGCTTGCGCAGTTCTCCATGGTCAATACTGCCTCAAGTAGGTTCTTAAGCTTGAAAACCGGAATCAAAACAAAACACGTGCAGCTAATGTGTTGAAAATTATTAACTTCATTATGAACCAGCAGCATATCACAGATAGAAGTGAACGTGACAAGCCTCGTGGCCGCACCCTGCTGCCGTCGTCAAAAGTCGTTTCTAAGACTTGATGCAAACTGGCGAGCAGATGAACAACGGGAGGGTTGACAACCAGAAACAATCATACGTCTCTTGAGTTTGTAAATTGGCCAACTATTTTTCGATCAACCGAGCGCACTTTTTGGCAGAAAGCACACTATTGCAAGTCGAGAACGGAAACGATAGCTGTGGCGTGAAAGGTCCCGCTGTTTGTGACACAGGAACGGATGACAGACTGACGTGTCAAAACACACCCCCAACCCAATCCCCAACCCAACAAAGAATGAAAAGCTGATCAAACTTGCAGTTTGCAAGGACAGTTATCATCAGAGAAATTTCACTCTTTTGCAGGTTTACGTTTCGCACAGTGCAGCTGGACACGCTCAAACAGCCTGAACAGTGAGTTCAACAGGTTTTCCAAACAAGTCGGGATTTTTCGCGACGTCTGCAAGAAGCGCGTCTTCCACAGTCTGATTCTTCGAACGCTTCTGCTCCTCGATGTGTTGTCTCTGACAGAGGCAGGCCTGGAACAAGCCCTGGACGTTTTTGATGGCCAGGAGCACAAACGTGTTGTCCCTGTTGAAGACGCACGCGGTGACTTCTCCGTCCGCCCTGAACCTCGCAAACCTGTGTAATTACACGGAAACGGTTCGACGGGTGCTACACGTGTCGCTTGGTCAACCGGGTCTCCATTGTGAATCCGGCGTCATTCTTCTGACGGTTTGATGGAGCGTGATGCTTTCACATCGCACACTCAATTATTCATCACTTTTGCCTTCCCCCGCACTTTCGCACACATCAAGGTTCTCTGTGTCCACATTTGGCCAATGAGTGACAATCCACAGACCTTTCAAGCTTCGTTTTGATACGCGTGGTGCTGTCAGAACAGAGTGAGACGGAAGCGTGAACCAGAACACTTGGGAGTGCAGACACGTGCCAAGCGCAAGCGATGTGGCCCTCGTGACCGAGCCGGTGAAACTATGACGGTCCTTACCAAATTTCATTTCACGAGAGGGTCACTTCTGCGCTGACAACAAATTGCCAGATTTCACCAAGTTAACTTTTCCAGGGGGTGGGGTGGGGGTGGGGGGTCTGTCCAACATTCCGAGAAAAAGTCCGACCTATTCAGAGTCCAAACAGCCAGTAAGAGGTGTGCACATAAGGACAGACAAGTTTTGGTCCCTCTTCACTCAGAATTTGCCCTTGCGGGGGGAGGGGGTTGTAGCACGCGCAAACGTCTTTGCGGATGGCGTCCTGAGACACTGGAATTCGTTCACCACACCGACTGTGTTGTCCACGCGATGACAAGAACGACAAACGACAATGTATAGGTTTCAACAAAAACCTAACGCTCCACACATACACGTGCATGCAGCCTTCTGGCGAGTCCAGGTGGTCCCCATGTCAAACGTGGGAGCTGGCGACGCTCCTGAGATTCCAACTGCCCAATCCCGGATCCGTCAAATCAGCCAATCCCTACCTCTCCATGGAGTTGAGGTTGACGAAGTGGAGCTCGGTGGAGGAGGAGGTCGTGGTGAAGGCCGCCCACGTCCCGTCGGGCGACACCCAGACCCGGGAGAAGTGCTTCGAGTCGTCTCCGAACCCGCCCAGCTCCGCGTGCTGCGTCATGCTGGGCACGTCGTACGTCCTGATGGCGCCTGCGAGGCACGAACAGGCGTGTAAGTTTCAGAACTGACTCTGGTGCCTTTCGTGGAAACGGAATGCAGACATTCGTATTCTTCGCACAATGAGTGTGCGACACTCGTTGTTTCATGCAAAGGCTTCACCGGACACGGACACTAACCTCCGACGTAGTAGATGACGGCCTGCTCGAGCCCCGTCGAGTACTTCACCTGGGCCGGGTACACGTACTGCGGGTGCGGGAACATCTTCTGTTTCCCTGGAAGATACATACACATTGCAGAGCTGCACCAAAACTTCCAACATCGTCTGACGCAACAAACAATCGAAGCACTAAAGACAGTGTGGTTCCAAAAAGAAATTCACGAATGAAGTTACCCGAGCCTCCAACTCACAAATTCTTGTATTATTTATCATCATCAATGTTTGGAGTGAAACTCTCTTGTCGCAGCTCACCTGTGAAGAGGTTGTAGGAGACGACCTCGACCCCGTCGTCAGTGTAGACGACGGACAGGAAGTGGCGCCCGTCGGGCGTCCAGGAGGCGTTGCCGTGCTCGAGCGCCGTGGCAGTGTGCGGCTGCGCGTTCCCCTTGATCTGCAGCGCCCGGAGAAACTCCCGCTTCTGTGAATACAAAACGTCAGCTCAAATTGTTCAAACAAGAGCACCACAAGAAGGAATACGCACGCTCTCAACGAATCGCAATTGTTCAAGTTTGTCATCACTAGTGCACCTGTTTTGTCTGTTGCGTACACACAGCAGCAAAATCTTCCCATCCCAGGGAATGGTACGAACCTTGAGATCGAAGACGATCAGCGCCACCTGGCTCCCGCTCCCACCGCCCGAGTGGACACCTAGCGGCGGGTTGCAGATCGCGACCGATTTGTTGTCGCTCACGACGAGGCCCGACATCTCCACCTTCCCCTGCGCACTCACCGTCCACAGCGTGCGGCCTGAAACATGTGGGAACAAACAGAGTCCCGGCAGATTCCACAGTCGTGACGACCGCGTGAACCAGAAATCGACGATGGCCCAAGCGTTCGACATAAAACACCACTGCTCACCTGATTTCAAATCCATGACCGAGATTTGGTTCGCTTCAGGTCCCATCAAGAGAATTTCGGTCCCGCTCAGAGCTGCGACTCTTCAATGGAAAAATGTTGAATCACAGGTGACAAAAATTCAAAACTTATCAGAAATGTGCAAAACCGTGTTTTCGTTCCCTGCCAAAGCACTGCAATTTGCCTCTGACCTCACATGCTGGTCGCGCGGCTTGTACTTCCACGGCTGCGACTTGAAGAGCGTCTTGCCCGACACAGCGTCGAAATGCGCGACGCACATGTCGTGCAGCACCCCGACCACAGTCGTCGGCGAAGTCCACGCGCTGTTCTGTGCGACCCAACCTGCCAACACATCGCGACGTCAGGGAGAGATACAAGCAAACCACAGGTGCGGCGCTCACTGACACGCTCCAAGCGTTGTGTCACCAGGTCTGTTGTCGGTCCCCTGAATCGGCTGTTCTCTTTCATAAATTGTATTGCTTGCAGAGCACACATGCACGATTGGAATGTGAAAACCGACGGAAGAATCTGATCCAAAAGTTCACTCTTGGTGGCAACTCGTGCCTGGTGCATGCTGAACCTGCGCGCACTAAAACAGCCGTGTTTGACTGGGGCTCATCGGCTCAGCCACGGATTCGGCCTTGTTCGTCTCATCGGTTACACCAGCGCACCCAGTGAACACGGCCACTTGAATCAGGCAATGTGGAAAAGGACGCACCGAAGGTGGCGCTGCGCACGGTGCAGCGCTTCGCCACGTCCCACACTTTGATGGCGCCGGTGGTGGCCATGTATCCGACGTAGCGCGGCGCGTGGGGGTGCTCCATGATGAGGACGGGCTCCGCGCCGAGCGCGTCCGCCGCCGCCCCGCCGCCGCCGCCCGACTCCTCCCGCCGCAAGTCCAGCACCTCTACCTTGCTCTGGTCCGTGTGGTTCGTCATGTACAGCTTCCCGTCCAGGCTCCCCATCTGTAGATGCGTGTGCACGCCAGATCATGACAACTGCTCATCAAATTATCCGTAATGCTTGTTCTTTTCGGTTTGAGCAAAAAACGGGTGTTTTGAGCCAGGATCAGTGTCAGGAGAGGTGCACAATGCAACAAGCGGGGAGTGGAGCTGCAGGGAGAGGAATGCAGACTCGGAGAGGCATTCTCAAACTCCCAACGCTGGGACGTTCGGGTGTAACAAGCCCAACCAATGTTTGTCCGTCAGACGGAAGCACTCACGCAGTCCTTGATGACGACCATGCCCTGCTTGCTGACTATCCGCGCGCGTCCACTCTCCACGTTGACGACCTGCATGGCCAAAGCCCCGACCTGCATCGTGATCAGCAGCAGCTCGTTCTCCGCATACAGCAACAGCCGCTCGTTCGCGTAGTCTGCAACCGCCACGGAGAAGTTTACAACGTTTGTTCCGCACAACAATGTTCAATACAACACGTAAAATACAAGAGGCAAGGCGGAGAGGGGTCAGGTACAACCCAGAGGGGTCAGTCACGACTGTAACACTGCCTCTTGCGGCGGCCATTCTACAGACCAATAGAACAAGAGCATCGACGGCAGAAACAAAGTGGGTGCGAAACGGATGTCAACCTGGAAACTCACCATTTTCACCAGATGTCTACGGTTTTGCAATCAAAACGCAATCGCGTTGAACACGCTGCACTTACCCAACACCCCTCCCATCACACACCTTTTGGTTCACTTGGGAGAAAGCAGCGAGAGCCTGACACACAGACGCAATGGCCAGAAAATAGCAACTGCCCCGCTTGAGTCTGACAGCAAACACTCACTTATGCCAGAAAGAATTCCTTTGTCGACTTGTTTCACTCTCTTCCCTTTGCGTACGTCGAACACCCTCAGCGTTCCAAACTCCAACGTCGTGTTGTAGTATTTGGCCACCTCGGTCATGTCCATCGCAGCGTAGTGGAAGGCGACGAGGCTGCCTCCGGGCATCATGAGCAGCAGCGGGCAGCAGCCGCGCTGCAGCGCCGCCGGCGACACCACCTCGAGCCGCGCCGCCTCCGTCGCCGCGCCCCGCGCCGCGTCCACCGTCAGCACGAGCGCCTCCGTCCTCCCGGCCTGGTAGCACACCAAGTGCTTCTCAAAACCTGTGGACGAGGGATTAATTTTCAGTAACCATGACATAAATTGTTGGAGCAGCAAATTGCGAGATGGCGTTCCACTCAAGTGATTGACAACTCTCACCTCCAACGAAGTTTGTGGGAGTCGTCATTCCAGGCACAGCTGCAGGGGGTTCCCCAAGGTCGTGCTTGAGGACCTGAAATCACACAAATATTTCTTTTGAATACACAATCGCCTGTGTGGTTTGTCCTCAACTCAAACTGATTTTTCATTCAAAATGTCACCTTCAGCAAAGAAAACACACGGCCATTCTAGCACTGACCAGCTTCCCCGACGCGAGCTCCCAGACGGCGAGGACGTCCGTCAGCACTGCGAGCGTCGTGTCGTTCAGCAGTCCGTACGACCCTGCGAGACAACAATGACTTGCTGGAGATACCGAGCGCAAACGACAACAGAAATGGAGCAAGGAACGATTCTACTGGCGGCCTTCGTGTATCACAACCACCTGTAGTACATTTACGGGGCAGACGTTGATTCCCCAAGAATCACAAAAACGCTGAAGTTGATTTGTTTTTGAGATTGCCCGCAAATTAACCATAGGCACTGCACTTGTACTCCACAATCAGACCGCTGTTTCTCTCACTCACACTTGTCCCAGGAGCTGTCGTCGTCCTTGATGACCTGGTCCATGTTGTGGCGCGGCAGCCCCGTCCCGATGTCAACCACGAACAGCCACTTGTGGCACGGAAACACCACACATTTATTCTCGAGGCACAGCTTCATCCAGTTGATCAGCTGAAACAAGTGGTAAGTGGTAAAACAGGCAAACATTCTACTACCCCCCTCAGGAACGATCGCAAGAACAGGTATCTTTCAAGTCTGAGAAATATATCTTGCAATGTTTGACCACAGATTGAGAAAGGGCCCGTGATCCTGGATGCCACTTGATGGCTGCTGCACACATGGCTCTGCACGTGGTGGAGGCATCACACCTGCGGCATGACGAACGGAAAATCCCCGTCCGTCGGCATCTGATGCGAAGCCATCTCCCGCGCGTTGCTCAGCTTCCACACCTTCAGCACTCCGTCTCCGTCCGCTGAAATCAGCCAGAAAAGGGTTACAGTTCCAGTCCCGACTTTGGTTCGTGTGACACAAATTCCTCTTTCGAGACCAGCAATTTTATGTCCTGATTCAAGTTCAAAAGCCACCGCATTCAATTCTTTTTGACAACACAAAAATATTGAAACAATCAATTTCTACAGTCACACTCCTGAACTTGAACTCGAACCCGACTGCTGTTCGTGGCTGCACGCACCTGACACGAGCAGGTCAGCCTGGGTGTCCAGGGCCATCGCCTGCACAGGGCTCTCGTGACCGACGAACTTGTTCACCAGCGGCCCCGTGTTTCCCAGCACCGCTGTGAGTATCCAACAAAATAGAACCGAAAACAGTTGAGATGTCATTCCCAAATGAGCCAATAAATTTCACTGTCTTTCTGCAATCCCGACGGATACCAGGCGCAAACAAAAAATGAGCGACAAACAAACTGGGTAAAATCCCCAAACAGAAACCAGAACGCTCAGTCAGCCAAACAGAAAAACAACTTTTCAACTCACAATGGGAGGAGACGAGGCAGGGGAAGTTGGGCCTCAGCGCCTGCTGAATCATGTCCTTGGAGCGGGGGTGGTCGGGGGCGAGACGGCTGCTCAGCTGGATCGGAAACTGCTGCGGGTCCGACACGAGCGCGTCCTTCGCCAGGTTCAGCAGATCCCGCAGCTGCTTCGTCTCCTCGTCCACCAGCCCGAAGTCCTCGGCCAACATGAAGTCATCCAGAACGCTGCGAAATGGAACCGTGTAACCAAGCTTCAGATTCCACTTCAGAAAGACACGAACACCAGACAGGAAATTCACTTTCACTTTTCTGTTGCTGGTGAAGAAAATTGACGGCGAAAGCAACCCAAATTCGCATTTATGTCTTTCGTGTGGGGAACCGCAAAGATCAGAACTCACCTCATGATCCCCTGCGCCCGAATTTTCTCGTACAAGAAATCGTAGTTGCACAAGACTTCCGCCTTGAGACGGTCAAAGTTGCGGGGGCTGCACAACTTGCACAGGTGGTAGGGGAGCTCGTTCATCTTCCTCAGGTTGAACACGGTTCCCGTCGCCCCGTCGCCCTCCTTGAACACGAGCGGCTGGCTCGCGACGAAGCGCTCGGCCGCGGCGGAGTTGCCGCGCCGGTCTCTGTAGCCCTTGACGGCGCCCGCCGCCCACGTCCCGGAGAAGAAGTTTGCCAACTGCTCGTGCACGTATTGCCTGCGCGAAACACAGCCTAACAGTCTTGGAATGATGAGGAAATGTTTGAACACTGTGACGGCACAAATGGCGTGTGGTCAAAACACTGCACACAACACAGACTTGTTATTGATCAGAGCCAGATTGATCATATTGATCAATCCGGTCCAGTTTGTGCTCCAGTTTCCGCAACGGATCGGCGGCCGTCAAAATATAAATCCGCTCTCCATTTGAAAAGCCTTCTCCTGGTACTCTGACACGTACCTCTTGATGTCGTTGGAGAGATACCTCTCCGTGGCGACGGTTTGGAACTGTCGGTGGTACCAGCGGATCACTTGCACGCCGTCTGCGCCCGCCGTCACCAGGTAGGCGTCCAGGTCGTCCTGGATACGAACCCACAGCAGCGGCGGGAGGCGGCGCAGCGGCGGCGTGTGGTACTGGTACACGTCGTTGAGCACGTCGTCGTCGCAGGACAACACGTCCTCCAGCTCAGGCAGGCTGACGAAAGAAACCACAATAGCAATTAACACACACAAGACGCCAGCAGAAGGGATGGGAATGCAGTTTGTACGAACTCGATCATTCCACTCTCCACAGCACAAATATCCAACCCGTCAATTTCATGTCAAAACACAAGACTGTTGCTGAGAACGCGTTTTTGTTCTACGCGAACTCACCTGATGCCCGATTTCGCTGCCGTCAGGACGGCGAGCGCCTGCGCCACGAGCACCTTGCCGTGGTAGACCTCAACTCGGTCCAGTAATGTGTTGATCAACACAGGCACGCTGTCCCCGATCTGCAGCGACGTCACGTCCGTGTACGAGCGCCATCTCCTCGTCTCATCAAACGCGATTTTAGTGAAGAGCGGTATTCTGCAGCGTGCGCATGCGTCGCGCAGCAGCTCCATCTGACGGGGCTGGAGCGCGCGGCGGGAGGCGTGCAGCCACGACTCGAGGATTGCGCTGACGTCATCAGAGTCGAGCGGTGGCACTGCGATGAAACAGCGCTCGGGCAACGTTCCCTGTTGGTACAGAACACGTTTTGCCTCAACATCACAATTGAATGTTCGGAAGATTTTAGGTGCGAGTGATGAACGTTTCGTGCCAAAGAAAAACAACTGGACTTTCTCCACTGGTCAAACACCTGAGAGCGCCTCCATCAGTCACTGACCTGCAGTTCTGGAACCACTTTGAACTGCTCTCCGGGAATGGCGGACAGCACCATCGTGACGCTGTCGCTCAGCTGGTTCGGGATCCAGCCCCTCAGTCCGGCGCCCAAATCCCGCAGCTGGTCGAGCGAGTCGATCACCAGCACAAGTTCTTCGGTGGTTGTGGTCACCAGCTCAGTGAACAGATCTTTGATTGACTTCAAGTCCTGCGCGGACAAAGGTGGAATCTTGTGTCAATGTTTACATTCACAATGAACCTTCAGCGCCCTTGGTTGCGCCGACTGAAGGAAACTGACACCTCGCTGTAGATCTAATGACAAGGGTGAGGTCGTGTTCGTGCGGTCGCACGACTGAAAAGGCGGTGTTAAGTCAGCCTGTACGAGAATTCGAGACAGGATTGCACAAAAGGTCAATAAAAACAAGAAAAATTGCAATCATTGCTTGTGACGAGTGTTTGTGAATGTTTCAGACAGTAACATGCACGATCATCTTCACCTTTGTCTTGCACATACGTTGTGATACATGTCACGAAAAACGTGAAACGAAAGTGAGTGTTCACAATTTCCGTCGCGTGTGATTTCAAAATGTCAATGGTCAAAGCGTTGTTCTTGTTGTTTGATCAATGCCTGTAACATTCAGAATCCATGCAATCACTGTGTGATGGTGATTGGAGTGACGGTGATGGTGACTGGAGTACACACGGCACAAATGCTTTCAGGAACTTACCTCCCTCCAAATGTGCTGTCAAGACAATCCAGGTAGTGTTTACCAAATGACACTTTCCAACTTGTGTTCTGAACACGCAAGCACGAACAAATTCCATCGCGATTTGCCTGTGCGGCTCTGATGAATTTGCAGAAGCCTCTTCTTGAAATCGACGTCTGTGGAGACTGCACCAGAAGAATACCAGATGAAACCAACGGATACGTGAAGAAAATGCAGAGATCCCTCAAAAACACTCACATCGGGAAGTTCCTTGTCGCTCTGGTCGGTGATGTGGCAGATTTGTTTGCAGAGTGAGACGAGGAGATCTCGAGTGGACGAGCTCTGGCCCGTCGTGCCGCAGAAGCGCACCAGGGTGGGCGGCGACCCCAGCCACTCCGGGACCTGCTCCACCAGCTTCGCCATCAGCGACGTCTTGCCTGAACCAGGCTCTCCCGTCAAGACGATGGGTCTGAAAAAATGAACGACGTACAGCTTTCTCACGTGTGTTGCAATCGGTCACCACTGGATATACACCTTCTTGGGGTGCACTCAGTCCCCATCGTTTGTAAATCTTGTCCGCAAAGTTTTCGAACAGACATGGCTTCATCATGGGTGCGTTTTTCAAATGCTGTTTCCAAACATAGTCTACCCCAACAAATGAGGAATGCTCACACATGATCGTCACTGGTCACCCGGCTCTTCAGAACGTCCAGGAAGTGCTGCCGCCCGTGGAACATCTTGCACTTCTCCTGCGCGAACGCAGCGTGTTGCACGCACTCGGTGTGCAGCTCGTCGGTGAGGTGCGTGTGCTCGTGCTCCGCAATTCCGCCCACGATCATCCTCTCCAGCGTCGCTCGGAAGTCCTTGCAGAAGGTGTCCACGTACGCCTGGTGGTCTGTGGGATCAAGTTGCAAAAGCCGCAGTTGATATCTTGATTCAGAGTGTCACGTAACCGTCAGTTACCACACCCAGAAACGTGACAGTTGTGCTGCACATGTAGACAAATGCATGTTTGCAAAACAAAGCAAAACTGACCTTTAGAACCAGCAGGATCCACCCCATTCTCAGTCCACTTCACCTCATATCGTTGTATATTTTCCTTCGGCAAACATTTGGGGATTTCCTGATCTCTGAAAAACACAGGGAAAATGCAGTTCCTGACATACGCAAGAGCCTCTTGTCACTGCGCGACTTTTGCAAAATGATGCAAAGAACACGCAACCACAGGCGCACCTGAGTTTGCTGAGCAGAGTCTGCGCCTCGACGTCCACCTGTTTCTGGGCGATGTCCATGTATCTACTGCACGTCTTCTCTTCCACGTGTTCCTGCAGGTCCGTGATCTGTCGCCGGAACCAGAAGCACTCTTTACCGGGACGCGCCGCCCGCAGCACGCCGTGGAAAATCTCCTCCTCGGTCACTAGAATAAAACAAGACCAGAACTAAACGACGAATCAGTAGTTCTCACACATTCCTTCAGCATGATGGACTCATTTGAGGGAAACATACCTGAGCGGAGATACTTGTGCGCCTCGCTCGGCGACAGCTTCTTCGTCGCAGCGTCTCTCAGCGTCAGCTGTAACCGCTCAAATATCTTCCACCACTCGCTCCGTGCCTGCGGAGAACAACGCCCAACGTTTCGTTTGTCCAGTGAAACCGGTCCTGTCGGATCAGCACGAGAACACAAAGAAACAATCCAAAACAAAACGCACCTCTTTTTTCCTCTCGGGCTGCGAATCATCGGCGTAGTGAGGCAACTTTTCCCGGATCGGGTGGAGGATGTAGACAGGCGGCACGATGTTCGAGTCGAGAATGAACCACTCCCTGAGCAGATCCAGGTCGTGGACGTCTGACACAGCTGATACCAACGCATCGAACTCGGCAGCTGGGATCTTTGGCGGGAAAGGCCTGTATCCGTACTTTTGAGCCAGAAAGGTCTGAAACAAAGCACAGGAAAACATCAACATCACTGTATCAAAACAAATCCTTTTCACACAGAACGTACCGAACCCATTTTGCCCCGAATTCCATACGTTCTTTTGGTCAACAGTGTGAACCTTCTGCGGGCGAAGACGTCCCAAGGCAGAAAACTGCACTCACGATGAAGTTGGGCCCCGTTGATAGTTTCTGGCAGTTGCTCAGCTCCTTCATGCAGAGCTCGGAGGTCATGTGATCGTCGGTCGCCTCGTCGCGCACGCCCCAGCGCATGTCCACCACCTGGAACTCGAAGCCTCGGCGCTGGCAAAACGCTTTGAGCCCCGGGTAGACGCGCTCCATGAGAGCGTTCCGCTCCGCGCGCGTGTCTGCAACACAAGGATGACTGACGTACCGGCAATGAAGCCACAGTGGAATCTCACAGCACAACATTATATAATCCAGCGAAAACCAGACACAAGGGGCGTTTGTCAAAAAAAGCACATCGAGGTGGGAAAACATTCGTTCTTGAGACGCTCCAATGCATGCCGTTTCCCATTCACTGGAAAACACCGACTGCAACAGTGCAGTTCTTCGCTTGTGCTCAAATCTCTTCGCTCACCAGTGAATGTGGAGCTGGTGAAGATGCGGACGATGCGCGACGTCAGCGGGTACTCGAAGTCGAGGCGCCCACGCAGCGCCGCCTCCACGATGTCGTCCTTCCGCTGCTGCTGGTCAGGCGTCGGCACAGCAGGCGAAGGAGACCCGCCGACCGATTCCGCCTGGTGCAGAAACAGCAGGTTGATGTGCAGGGCGACCATGCATTCACTGGGTTGGAGTAGATCTATATCTCTTCACCCACCAAATTCTTTTGCGATAAAATGCAGAAGTGCATGTTTTGCCTGCGATCAAAACAGCAGAAATACCAAAGGCAACAGTAATGACAAGGATAACACGAACCGACTGAGGTCGAATTGTGTCTGCGTCGTCAATCGCCGCTGCCCGGGAACTTCCCCTGGACTTCCGCCCTGAGGGAACGCCATTCAGGGATTCAGCCTTCTTCTCGTCAAGCCGCGCAGTGACGGCAGCGTCGCCTCCGTTAGTCGCTGCGTGGCGTCGCGATTTCGCGCTGGAGCTGTCAGGTCGACCGCCGGAGCTGTCAGGGCGACCGCCGGAGCTGTCAGGGCGACCGCCGGAGCGACCCTCGGTGCGACTGTCGGAGACGGGGTCGGAGACGGGTTGAGATGGAATGCATCCCATCGCGCTGTACACCACAAGAAATATGAATGACTTCACCACTGCTGCAGATGAAATATCAAGACATACTCACTCGCCAGAAAGGACAGGCTGGAAGGCCACGGCCGCTATACCGGACGCTTTGAATCGGTTTCTGTACTGCTTGTACATTTCAATGACAACAAAGGTCTTTGCCCCAATTGGAATGTTTGGATGTTATGTTGCCATTACGGTAAGGTTTTACGTAACCATTCAGGTACCACACAAACGTTTCAATACCAAGTACATTTCTATGGATTTCCCCGACCTGCCGGGGAGGAGACTTATATCACGCGGAAGGAACAGATCAATCTCCACGTTCAGCACAACGCGATCCACATTCACATACGTTCAGATTATCGATCTTTATTGCCGTTGTCCCAGGTAGCGACAAAACACGTCGACACCCGGGCAGTACTCACTGACATCACACACAGGCATGTACGAGTTTTTGGGAAAGACAAGCTGCATGAGATGCATTGTTGATGTTCATCGTGCATATGAATGACAAATTTCATTCAACTCAATCACACTGCATCAAAAGTGCACCACATGGAACAACATGCAAACACGGATTTCACAAAAACTGTCGACAAAATCTTGCACGAAGGCAGAGTTTTCCAGTTGCACAAAATAGAAACAAGAATGCTACGCATAAAAAGCGTGTGGTCACATGAACGTTCGTTGTTCATAAATGCCTGCCTGATCATTTAAAAAACAAGTGGAATGCTCTGAATCTGAATCCTTGTGAGAAGCAAGATATTACCATTTGGAAAATTTTTTCCTGTACCCACTTTTCAGCCAAAGTGGGTCTAACCAGGG
>JAAUXT010148057.1_pt1 | contig 29267 bp, 31 predicted proteins | sample 7278171 | NCBI WGS metagenome assembly JAAUXT01 (sample SAMN14350112, study PRJNA611818) | marine sediment metagenome | isolation source: surface marine sediment (1.8m) | place: French Polynesia: Moorea | collected 2018-08
ATTCCTTCCTCGCGCATTATCCCCAACCCAAAATGAACCAAAAGAGCCCAAAAGGTCCTAAACCAATTCTCATCTTGACCATGAAACTGCTGCTGACATACTTTTGGAAGACGTTGCCTATAGGTGCTTCGATTTGGCTCGCACCGATTTGGCTCAAATCGTGCAACCCACCTCAAATCACCTAAAAACCAACGCAGTCAGCCAGATTCTGGGTGATATTGGCCACTTCACTGTCACACAGCATGTGCTCGTTGTAGTTTGTCCGTCAATGCGACAATAATGAATGGCTCAGTTCAATCCGTCGCAGGAACTGTTGCATCCTAGAATCTCAGTTGTTCATGGTTTTCGTCTCAGCTCCTCCTCCCTGATCTCGTCAATGTTATTTTCTCTTGCTTTGTCCGGAAAGTCTCCCAATCCAGATTTTTTTCCATCTTGCATCGAGTCCGGTGTGGGCCATTTGTGGTGTTTGATCTCAGATGAGTTGTGGGGCAAAAATTAATTATTCTCCTGGAACCAAAGGCTTCTCTTAGTCCTCGTGCTTCAGGAACCGTGTCAATGCCTTTTGGCCAAAATCAAACTTGACCAGAATCTCCTCTCGTAGTGGAAAGTAACCGCATTCCTAACGATTTTCTGCAGATCAAGGAGGGAGCGGACAGTGGCAGATCCAAGCAAGCCATCCCAGCGGATGCAGGGGCCTGGGGCCTGGGGCCACTTTTGGCCCCCCAATAAAAGAAACACCCCTTGCCCCAAAAGGCTTGAGGTCCTCTGACCACAATGTTGGTCCGCCAGAGAACCCTTCCTTATCCGACTGGCAGAAACAGTTTGCTCCTGCAACCTTTTCTCCCTTTCCACTCTCAGAAATTACACACCAAATTGTGATTGAATGTTGCTCAAGAAAATCCTGCAACCCCCTGTGAACAAAACATCGTTGGGGAAGACATTGGAAGTTTGATCACCTGGAAACAACTTCAGAAAGTCTTGAGAAACTTGGTTTCACGAGCAGTTACTGCGCACAATGGCTCCCCTCGACTCCAGCGGGATTTCCGAGGGACTGACTGGCCACGTCTTAAAAAGCGCTGAAAGGAGGGACAAACAAAAGCCCGCGCTGTGGGAACAAATGAGGCGAGACAGCCGCCATTGTTGGTGCAGTCCCGCCGTCTGGATTGGCAGCAATTCATCTGGAAGAGTTTCGCTGGGCTCGTGTGCACTGGATGCATCACGCGTTGAGTGATTGAGCGTAATTTTGTGATGTCCAACAACAGTCCTTTGTCTGTGCCATGGGACCATTGTTCACGTGTGGCCCCATTGCAAAAGAGCACACAGGCAGAAATGGCCATGTGCGGGATGCTTGGGGCACGTCTGCTCGTCAAGAAAGAGAAAGACAGCTGCGACGTTCAGTCCACCCAGAGCCCATCGAGAACAGCGGTTTTCACATTGGTGACGCGCGGTCGAATTTTTGACGTCGGCGTCAAATTTTAACATTGAACCCAATGGTGAAAATTTTGACGCCAGGCCCAAAAACGCCCGCGCGTCACCAATGTGAAAACCCTCAATAGCGCACGCATTTCAGCTCACAAAATCTCCAAACAGGCGCAGCCCCAGGGAAAATGTGCGGCCAACCGTCGTCCATGGACCCAACGCCCGACGCGCGCAGCTTGAAGCGGCCCCAAAGCTCAGCGTGGGACGCAATCTGTCTCAAGGGGCGACCACTTCAAGTCGATATCTTGATTCCTTGGGGATAGAAACATTGAACTGGCCCCGTAACACCTGCTCCACTGAAGGCTGTCTGGCCCAACCAACACAGGGTCTTAATACCTACGAATGAGCTTCGCCAGCAAACGGAAGGGATATTTCTTGCAACAGATTTTTTTCTGGTCAGTTACCCTTCCGTCACGACTCTGATGGACCAAGACTTTGAATTTACTGGCATGTGAAACATGAACTGGGGACAAAGAGAACAAACCATGTAAATTAGGGGTGCCACCATGTTTGTGAAACTGGACCTGATTCGCTGAAGGATCCATATCAGCTCTGAGATGTGAATGAATAGCTTCACACACACTCAGAAACAGAGCAAACTCACCACGCGAGGGAATCATACCTCATCGCGTAGGAATCTGACGAGGTCGCGGTGTCGCTCTTTCGGGTCGCTCCTCACAATGGGTTCTGATTACGGCCCGGGCGGGTCAGAAACGCGCGGGGACCAGTGCGAGCACTGCGGGGAGAAGACGGACCCGTCCCGCCGGAGGGTCCGAGGGGACTCCCGGGACCAGACTCCCTGAACCCTGAAAATTTTCAAACCCGTTTCAGCCACAGCATATTTTCACAGGTGAAGTTTTGTAAGTTGACGATGGGGCTCCCTGACGCAAATGACCCCTTTTCGTGAGTCTCCAATGGTTGGACGTTGCTTGAGACTTCTATGGTGGCCCTCTACCCTGTTCTTCGAGTTGCTTGGAGCTCACACAACTGAGGACAGTGTTCCATACACCCCTTGTCACGTGTCTCAAACAGTACATGTTTTGTGCGTTGCGTGCCCCTGAGCGTGGTGTCAATTGATTTGTGCAGGGCTCAACGCGTGACGCATCCAGTGATAAACTGGCCTGAATCCTGCAGAACCAGAGCAAATCAACCGCAGTGACCCCTGTTCATTCACAACCAGCGTCAATGTGCGTGCACCGCACTCAGTCTGATCAGGACGAGTTATTGCTGAGGACACGCGGACACGTGGGTCAGATCGGAAAACTCAGCACAAATGATTGTCAATGCACGAAAATGTTTTGGAAGTGCAGCGGGAAGCTAGGGGTGGATCCAGGTTCGGATCAGAGGGGCCAACCCCCAATGGAACTGGTCAACAGGACCACAACATTTACACCTCGGCTTCGGTTCCTGGTGGTCCAATTGAGGAGACAGGGAGTCGATGTATTTGTCCTCTTTGCATCCATTCCAGCAAACACCTTTGGGCAAACGTCACTGCACGAAATGTTTGGAATTGAACAGAGAAGTTTGGGGCGGATCGAAGGTTGGATCATAGGGACCAACCTCATATGGACCTGGTCAACATGGGACACAAAATACGAGGGTGAATCACTTGTTCTTGGGATTTATCATATCTGTGACTGCTCCGATCGTTGCACAACAGACTACATTGCCTGCTGACTCCAAGTAGCAAAAGACATTGAAAACTGTGTCAAATGGCTTCGTCATGATCGTCTCTGAAAGCATGCTAAATCCCAAGAACAAGTGATTCATCCTCGTACCACAACATGCACACTTGCGCTTTTGTTCCCAATGGTCCAAACTAGCAGGCAGAGAATACAGGTATTTGTCTTCTTTGCATCCACCGCTGCAAACAGCCTTTGGGCAAAGCAGCAATGCCAGAAGAACTGATTGTCAGCCTGGAGCCCGAGCTGCCCTTTGGCTCTGCGGTGAACTGTGTCTGAGAGCAACGTGTCTGCTCGGACAGCGACAACAGCTTCTGACAGCCGCAGAAAGGATGAATATGACACTTGGATTGCCTCGGAACCAGGCGAGATGCAAAGCCTGCGGTGTTTTAGGGGCGGATCCTTGGGCGTTGGTGGCTCGCCCGTACAAAGCCTTGAGAACACAATGTGCGATGGACCAAAGCTTTTCGCCCATGTTCAATTGCTTTCACGTGAGTGTGAAATGCTGACCTTCTCAAGAACGATCATTCTCCAGAGAATGTTTCACGATCTCGAGTGGTATGCACTGGTGCATTTCAGGCTGCATTGAACTCAACCAGAAGGAACACACTGAAACATTCTCTCAAGATTCATTGCGGATCCTGGATCATTCTCTGCAGAGTCAAGGCTTCTCGAGAGCACGTTCCGTCAGAACGATTGGACTCGGTGTGTCCGGGCCCTAGCACCACCCCTCGGACGGGGTTGAGCCCCCCCCCCCTCCTGACTCCGCCCCTGGATGACGGGATCACGGTTTCTCCGTCGGTGCGCGCGGTGAGAACCGACCCGTCCCCGGGGGACACGATTAGACGGGCCCGGCGCTCCCAGACAGGCGCACGGGGCGTCATAATCACGTCTGGGCGGTGCCGGCTGTCGGGCTGTGCTGCACGCGTCGCGCGCTGCGTTCCGGCGCCTGGTTCTGCCGCAGGCATTGAACTGATTGTGCGAAGTCCCTTTAGGGCAAGAACCATGTGGTAGTGCAGTATATATATGGCAAGGTGGATGAAATGTCCCCTCCCCCCTCAGTTGCCTTGAGCACTGCTTCTCTTGTTGAAAATTGTGTTCAACACGAACAGGTCTGTTGCGTCACCACCGACCCCTTTGAGTCGCTGTAATTTTATATTCCTGGATGAAACTTGTCTGGTTGGAATTGATGGAGATGGGCACGGACGAACAAGCACAAGACCATTTATGTGGTGACATCGCTCATCTCGCCAAAATGAACTACTTGCCATCAAGATTTTGTCCCTGTGGTACAAAGCACTGTGCCCTGGTCAGGACCTTCGTCATCCTTGGTCTTGGTTCCGCCAGACACACGTGTAACTCACGAAGCTTTGCCTGGGGCCACAAGGGAAATACCCTGGACGATAATGAGGGAGGACAAGAGGCCACCGCATTCAGCACTTCACGTGGACCTGTCATAACCTGCAGAATCCACAACGCTTGACGGATCTCATGCGAATCAAACTGGAGACCCTTCTCTGCGTCCCGTGTGGGAGGCACGAGGCATTCATTGACAAACCGAGCTCTTTTATGTCTCTTCATATACCGCTGGAGGACCGGGACGCTTTGTGTCCCGTCCAACATCGACTGCCTTTGTGGCGCGTCTTTTGAAGATCTGCTGCTCCAGCGGATCCAGGGTCCACTCCTCATCTCGTGGGTCTGACTCCACGATGCACGTTGCTGTCTGCGGAGATTTGGGGTTGGGGTTTGACAAGCCAGGGCCCTGGCTGGATTCCCCAATGATTTGAGAGGTTCATCAAACACTTCCGGTCCTTTTTTTGAAGTGCGCCAATTGGTAGATCAGTGACATAGAAACCATTTGGTCACTTTGCATTGGCTCTGGGAGAAAATTCAGGGTAAATGTGGTGATCTGGGGCAGTGATCTGGCAATTGGAGCATCGGCCACGTGAAAATTCAGCGTTGCTGAACTTCGTCATTGATTCCCTCGACAGGCCACATTGTGCGACAAATACGAGGCCAGAATACGACAAACTCTCCTCTGCCACAATGATAGCGACTTGCTGCACGGGCCACAGAATCAAAGCGCCCAAATCGAGGCACGCTTCCCACGCCTGATTTCAGTCTATTGGGAAGAGGACTTCTTCCCTCTGGATCTGCCGCTGACTTTCCTCGGAGTTTCCCCGTGGACCGTCCCTGTCCTGGGAACGTGACCACGGACGAAGCAAGCGGCACCTGTCACGAACCGTCAGCAGCCGACACGGTAATTGGTCCCCAGGGGCCTGGTTCACACGAGATGCGCCACGCGTTGCGTTCCTGTGCAGATGGGCGGGGATGTTTTAGCACGGCCTGATTTGTCACAGACGCGGTGCCCCTGTGACCAGGTTGGTGGCACAGCCAACCAGGCATCAAACTTACCACAAAAGGTTGTCCATCAGCTCGTGGTTGTTCTCCTGGCATTTGGTTGTTTGTGCCACCAACCAGACAATTTGTGGTATTTTGGAGGAGACTGGACGAATTTGCTCAACCTTTCCAAAGGGGATGAAGGTTCAGGCAGCGCTTGTTCACTTGGGCGGAGACGTAGCACAGACGCCTTCAGCTGGGAACAGGCGCAGAGGGATGATCATCGCTGTGAGTGTGGGAGCTGCTGGCTGTCCCCGGAGGCCTGTCAGGACACACGTCCCTCTCACAAACTGCTGAAATCTGGTGTGCAAAACGATCCATGGAGGAAGCGAGCGTTGACATGTTTCAGTAGAAAGAAATTTTTTTTTTTGATTTTTGTTCAAGCAAAACCAAAAAAACAACATCCAAAAATTTCGACTGCCATGGTTGGATATCACCTGAGAGCTTCAAACCCCTTGGGAGACATATCCCAAATTTTCTTGACAGTTGGAAATGGACCAGAGAGTCGCCTCCTACGGGTTTGCCCTGACCTGGATCTGCATGAGAGGAGTCAGTCCCAGATAATTTCCAAAATGAGACAAACAAGTTTCCTGCCGGAAACGCCACGTCCCGCGTCCCTGAGGCGCTTCCGGTTCTCCGCATCCAAACGCGGCTATTACAGTCACGATGCGCATGTCCCGCTCGGTAATCACCAGCCAATGGGAGGCTGTCGTGTCACAGTCATGGGACGCAGCGCTCCACGTGTGGGTGCAAGACAAAAGGCAACTTGAACATGTCCGACTGTGGAACGCGTCATGCCACTGGGAGTTCGCAACAAGAAGCAAAGATCTGTTTTTCACACGCGTCGTGCAGTTGCAGGCCAACTTTGGTCCAAATATACACCGCAAAAAATAAAGGGAAACAGGAGAATCAAGGAAAAAGTTCGTGAAACTTGATCCAAGTTCTCGCTGTTTTGAGTCCGCACGAAACTAGAACAATGAATTGCAAAAACAACAGGAAACGACACAGGACACAACCTTTACATCATTACATTTATGTGGAAGTTTGAACAGAACTTTTTCTCAATTAATTAGCTCTTTTGAACACAACGTCACGCTACCAAGATTGACCCATCACGTCAGTTCTATTCCTGAAGACATAAAATTCGAACAGGGCTCATTGAATTGGAACCTGTTCCGGTTGTGGAGGAACCCAGTTCAGAAACTCAAACCAGCGGTACGACCAACACCAGATCCACCGCACTGACACACCAGCATTTGTTGCGCGTTCAACGCACTCAACAAGCGCCCATTGGCTCCAACTCGGGCTTGTTCGATTTGGCGCTTTGGGCCAAAACCTCGAGCTCGGCGCGCACCTGGGCACCACGAGCACGCGCTTCTCGTGCCTGGACCCGCTGCCGATGTGTTGACAGGTGCGCGAAGTGTGGTGATTGTTGTCCTGCAGCTCTAGTCATTAAAACTGCGGTGGACACCAGGTATTCCAGGCAAAAACACAGGATCGTGTTGTTTTGTGTTTCTCCGCGGCGTGCCTCGGAGCCTCGCCCTCGTTACGTGAACCAACACCGTTCGAACGTGGAGAACGCAGACGATGGTGATTGCCATTGTGCCTTTATGATGAATTGTGATACCCGCACCCAAGCCCGCCTGACTCGAAATTCCACCTCAAATCTTGGCGATCAGGTTTGGCCAATCTCGAGAGACTCCAAAGTTGAGAGAATTTCCAGTTCGAAAATGAGACCTTTTCTCGCACAGTTCAAACCAGGTGAGGCTGACTGTAACATTTCGTTGCATCGTTCTCAATTGCGCACGGAACTTCATCAGGTCATTTTTCACTGTCAAGCACCAAACCTGGCATTTCGCATGTCTTCATCAACGAGAACATCACCCCGCCCAGAGACAAGTGCTGGAGTTTCTGACTTCTCTTGTTGCCTCGAGGGGCGGAAGTAACTGCAACCCCTGATCACACACACCAAAAAAAGAAGGAATTGTCGTGAGTTGTAAATGCTTTTCTAACTTTTCAACACTCCGAAGGGCATCATTCGTCTCCAGAACTTTGGGACCTTTGGGTTCGAATCCTGGGTTCGCTGGAGCTGTCTGCACAGACGAACAAAGTTTCCGAGGACTTCCCCCGGAGTAAACGGACCGCCCGCTCGCGATCGGACGACTTCAATGTGCTGCGATGAACAGTCCATTTCCGACACTCTCAACACATCCGCGTGTTCAGTGTTGAGTTTTGTCACGTTGCGCTGCGTCGCTGTCCAACTGGGCGTGACGTCACCAGAGACGACGCAGCGTCCAGGGCAAACGCAAACGACTTGGACAAGGACGCAGCGCATGACGCATCGAGTGTGAGAGCCGCCTCACGAGTTTCTGAATGTCCACTGAAGGCAGGACAGAGTCTCAAGGTAATTACTCCATGTGACACGCGATGCTGAAGACAGATGGGAGACCGTTAATGCACATCAGACCCGTCTGGTGAAGGTCGGGCCACTGCGTGCACCAGCACCAAGCCCTGTCAGTGTGAGAAATGTGGAGAAGGCTCATTTGAAAATTTCTCAATTTGCAGACAACTTGATTCTGAAACAGGTTTCTTCAGCAGGTGTGTTGCGGGTTGCGGACCACACCCTGACTTCACACGAGAACGCGCAAAGTTGGAGCATCTTCAAGAGAAAACTACTGAAATTCGCATTGGGAAAACGGAAAACAGAGTCTAACTTCACCCCTCCCTTGCGTCCCAGAGTGGTGAGTTTGAGCAGAACCACGTATTTCGTGTTCCATCCGTAACTGACGTCATTTGAGTGACAGCGCAGGGGTGTGGCTTGTGATTTCTACTGACTTCTTCCAGCCGCAAAACGTACACGTGGCACATAACTTGCAGATGCAGCTCCCCAATTCTCACTTATTATTTTCTAAAGTCAGAAATCTGAGGAATCTCACTTGTTATTTTCAATACATTGAGTACTCAAACAGCTCACAAACCCAACAGTGAGGTATTGGGAATTATGTAAATCCAGTCAGTTTTCACACCTGTGGACTCTTCTAGAACAGGGGAGTTGCATCTATGAGCTATGTGTCACGTCTACGTTTTGCCGCGACGGAGCATCCTGCTAAAACAGCCTACTGTCCCCGCGGCTGTCCCCGGAGCCCATTCAGGTCCGGCAGTATCTCTGAGTGTCCCTGCTCCTCGGGAACGACTGATGAAGAGGAGTGGAGTCCTCTGATCCCGCTGCCCCGCTCCCTCCCCCCCCCCGGAGCCTCCCATAGAAACAGCTCAATCTCCTCTCATTATACCCAATGAAAAGCTGTTTTTCGTCGACGAGAGTCTTTCCGGGGCCGGCTTCGGAGGGACGTCTTTTCATGGACTGCAGACTTGAAGAGAAAATTGCATTGGCTGGAATAGTAGCATTACGTGAGAATCTTCCTGCACATTTTCAGCCCAGACAACTTGGTATCTGCAGCTTTTGCATTCACAACGCGTCAGGGAAAAACTGAAATGCAGACGCTTGGAAGGAAAACAATGCCTTTGGCACTGAAACTGCGGGCGAAAATCTGTGCGAGTCAATTGCCAAGAAGAGGCAGTCACCAAGGACGACTTGCAGAAACGTGAGTCTCACCTTGGAGATTCAACCTCATGATACTGCGTCGGTTTTGCACCCAAAGGCAAAATAGAAAGGTCCTTTGTTTGGAGATCTGAATCCGCGAAGCAGTTTCATAAATTGGAAACAACACAAAAGTGAAGCATTTACATCAACCTTGGACGGGCAAAGTTCCAGCAAAACATTGAAACAGCCCGACATGAGGTCGATGTTGATGTTTGTCTCGAAATGTCACGCAGATCTTTTCTTATGTTGATTACGAAACATGAGATTGCCATAAGAAAATTACCCCGGCAGCCACAAGATAAGGAGCGCTCACACACACACACACACACACATTCCTGGTAACAAACTGTCTTTCCCGCCTCTCTCTCTCTCTCTCTCTCTCTCTCTCTCTCTCTCTCTCTCTCCTCCCACACCCAAACACGTGCAGACTGTAGACTGTTTCTGTCTGTCTCTCACACATTCGCACAAAGGCTCACTCACCCACTCACACCTGCACACAGCCACCAAGCCACCCAGCCACACACACGCACACACACAACCACACACACATACACACACACACACACACACACACACACACACACGGAACACATTGCGGAGCTCTTCACTTGTTCACGTGGGAGAGATTCAGCCCTGCGCAGTCCTGGATCTCATGTCCTGTAATGTTTCCGGTCAGTGGCGTGCACTCCTTGGGATCCTTCCACCTGGTTCACACTGGAAGAATGCGCGTTGCGTTCTTCTCCTGTGTTTATTCAGGCACTGATGCACAAAGTCTCTGTGCTGATGTCAAAGTGGAGGCTGCCTATGCAGCGTCTGACTCAAGTCGGTTTCGACAGCGACGCAAGGACGTGCGGAGACGTGACGCAAGATGCGTCGTGCATCCCGTCTGCGTCGCGTACGCTGGGAGGGACGGTGCAATACGACACACGACGCATTCCACAAGGCAGGAACTTGGCGATGGAGGAATGTGACCGTGACGCGACGCATGACGCGATGCGTGACGTGACGCGTGACGTGACGTGTGACGTGATGCACGATGCGACGCATGACGTAACGCATGATGTGATGTGTGACATGACGCATGACACGACGCGTGACGTGACGCGTGACGTGACGTATGACGTGACGCACGTAATTCCAAGCCAAACATCCACTAACTTTTGAGAATGGTATCAGACCCGACTCTTGTGCTTCAAGCTGTTGATTTACAACTGCTGCTTTATTGACTCAACCATGTCATAAGTCCAAACACAAGCATCATCAATACGAGTCAATACATAAGATAATACACAATATCAATCAATATGTAATAATCAAATCAAAGTCAATAGTCTCAGGCATCTAGCCATGAGCCATGGTCCCTGCTATTTTTGTACTGGATCTACGTATTGCATCAGCTTCTCACTCAACTTTAAGAGTATTGCAATGTTAGCCTATGATTGCACCACAGCTATATAACTGGACGACTCACCAGCTTTTGCAGGTCAGTCTGAACCAGAAGCTCAGTGAAGATTAGCAATTCATCAATCACAATACCTGCAGGGTTTACGCCATCTCTCTTCGCACCAATGTACATTACATTGTCTCCCGGGTTGTGTGAGCCAGTCAAGCCAGTGGGAATAGAATCCAGATTTCCATCAAACATAGGTATCAAAGCCAGCATTACTGTTCATCCCATAAACAACCCAGCCCAAGTGAAACCAACCCATTGGGATGGAGGATAGTTTCTTGTTGAATTGCTTTGTTGTGCTCACAATGAGAAACCTGGAAAACAAGATTTAGTTTCTTCTGCAACTCCTTTTGTCAAGCACAAAAAGTCACATACTCACCTGACAACTACAACTCCACTCTCGCGCAGGCAATCAAAGAGAAGTGTTAGTTGTGTGTGCTGTATCCTGAAGGGGTCGGAGTTGCGTGGACATTCAACAAATTTTAACCACAATGCAATTGTTGCTTCTTCAGAATCACAATTGTGTCCAGGCAAGAGACATGGCACAAAGGACCCCCAAATTCTAGCAAACTCAGCACTGGCTCTCTTGGTTTCCAGACTTTTGCTGACCTGTGAACAGATAAAATGGAGGAGTGGATATTGTATCAAGAAAAGCAGCACAGCTGTAAAAAAAATAGCTCCATGGAGCTCGCGGTGATTTGAGGAAATTATAGTTGCTCTGATTTGGCTTGCTCTGATTTGGCTTGCTCTGATTTGGCCTGCTCTGATTATCCCCAACCTAAAATGAACCAGAAGAGCCCAAAAGACCCCAAATCAATCTTCATATTGACCATGAAACTGCTGTAGACATACTTTTGGAAGATTCTGCCTATAGGTGCTTCAATTTGGCTCGCACCGATTTGGCTCATTTGAGCCCAAATCGTGCAACCCACAACAAATCACCTAAAAAGGTCGAATTATTTCGATGTTCAAAAGTTTTCTGATGTTCCAGGATTGTATCCTTGTGCCTTGATTCAAACAGTTCCAACCTTTCCCTTTGGTGTCAACTGAGCCCCGTTGAACAGTTCCACACAATCATAAACTTCTTCAAAGTCATTGTAATAAAGAGGAAAACCAGCTGTCCAAGAGAGTGGAGCTATCCATGATACAGTGTGGGGACAACCTGAGCAACAAAGAAACAGTACAAAACTTTGTGTTCAAAGCAGGACCTGTTTTCTTCCCGAGTTTTTGTTCTGTTCCTACCTATCTCACAGTGTTGTCCATAGTACTCAGTGGGGCAAGTGCAGTTGTAGGATGAGACCCCATCTGTACAGCTGCCACTGTTCTCACAGGGACTTGACTGACATTCATCCATCTCAGTTTCACAGTTCTGTCCTGTGTAACCTGCACTGCACGCCCCAACTGAAAGCCAGACAAAAGAAGCTTGCACACGCAGGTTCACAAAGGCTGAAATGCATTTCAATACAAGATTGGTGTGAATGTGGCAGAAGTTTGTCCTGCTAAAAATTATGGAACTTGTCTTTGTTTCTGCTTGACACAAGTGTTCCATTTTTGCTGTGAGTTACAGTGTCCTTGGCCGTACCAGGCATCATCTTCTTGTACAACTTGACCTCAGAAGTTGAATAGATATTCTGAGGATTGGTTTGTGTGTGCCCGATGATATTACACATGTATTCATGCTCATTAAATTGAAAGGCAAAACACACTGCAGCTTGAAAGCATCTGTTGGCAAAAAATAACACACATGTATAATATAGGAAAACAGGGTTCATATTCAAAAGCATCTGATCAGAAGCCTCACCTCCATGCACAATGTCTAACTGAAGCTGTTTCCAAATTTTGTCCTATTTTCCCTTGAACAAAAGTTTCTTCCCTGAAAAAGATGTCTACGTTTTCACCTTGAATGATACAAAAGGCAAAGCCAAGGGTCACCAGTGGTGCATGGAACTGACGCTTGTGTCCCATTCCTGCTGAAGGAAAGTTACGAAAGAATTCTGCACACCAGCAATAACAGCATCAATGTTGTTCCTCGCAAAAGAGGTTTTGACTCAATGAAGATCTTTTGTGAACAAACTTCAAACGAAGGGGTCTTGGTGCAAGGGACGATTTGTGCGAAGTATTCAGTGTTTTACTTCCACACCAAACAAAAGTGTGTGAAAGGATGAAAGTCAACAGAATCAATCGTCATGAGAAACAGACAGGTTCAACACATGACAGATCAAGAGAAAAAGTCATTGTTCTGTGTCTTGAGAGGGAAAAGTGCATTGATCAGAAATGCTTTCAGAATTCACACAATGAACAACATTTGAGTGCAAATCCAAAACTTCATGCTTCTGACAGACGTCTGTGAGGCATTTAGCTTCAAGAAACACAAATACCAAAAGCAACTTTTGCATTGTCATTGATGTTTAAAATTTTGAATTGTCAAAAGGCGAGGATGTCGGATTTAAGACTCGCGCTCTCGAACAAAGGCAGCAACTCGCAAAAATAATATGTTTCATAATTAGTCTGCATCCCGGGAGGGAACCGAGCTTCCAAAACAATTTTTGTTCCTCCTGTGTCATGTGCAGGGTACGAGGTTTGCGCCTGGTTTGACACAATTTGTCCACGCATGGCATGGGGCTGCAATGCTCTCAGAAAAGTTTCGCACTGGACCATTGCTCCGTTTTCAGGTCACGAGGAAGGAGGCTCCATGTAGAAGTTAGACAAAAGGAAAACACCCTGAAACATCCAAAACGTCACATCATCTTGGGTACCCATCAAACTGTTTCCATTTGGGTACTCTTGATTCTTACAAAGAACTCAAACAGTTTTTTCACTTCGATCACATTGCCTCTTGGGTTGGAATGCAAGGACTCTACAGGTCACTCACCTGACCCTGGAGAGAACTTGCTTCAGAGCGTCAAAGTTCTGTAGTCTGTCGACAGCACCCGAACACACTCCACGTGATCCAGCAGAGACTGGAGAACTCCGACCCGTGATCACAGACAACTCCGACGTATCAGTAAACAACGGACTCAGTGGACGTCGCTCGAGATAAGGATTGACGCATCTGTTGAGATAACCCAGGGTTGTCTGCGGAGATACGTTTCAATTCCGCGTGCTCTGAGTCAGGTGTGGACCCCGTACTCTGAGACCTCCACTCCCACCAAACACTCAATCACCCCCCCCCACCCGGCTCTGTTTGCAGTCCCCCAAGGGACAAGGGGATCAGGGGTCAACTGGCCATGTGGTGTGGGAAGAACAAACGACACGGGAGCTCCAACTTCAGCTTTGAGAAAAAAATACAAATCAGGATGAAAATCCTTTAGTGCCAAGACTCAGAGCACCAACTACGAGTGGGTGGTGTCCCACCCATTGGGTGGATTTCCTGCCGCAGTCCCACTGTCTCTGCCTGCTGTTCTGTGTTCAATAGCGCTTTGCAGGCTCTGGTTTCCACTTCTGCACGTTCTCAGCAGATCATTTTCCGACACAACGCATCATTTGCCGCAATTAAGTTTTCAGAAACACACGCTTTGAAGGGCTATCCAGATTCCTCTTTCGATGGAGTTTCAAAACATGGAGCATTTTTGTCTCTGGTGGAATCCGGATGCAGAATAGAGGAAGTAAGACTCGGTTTGCCTGTGCTCCGACCCTTTCAATGGCGATTTCCGACTTCAAGAATCTTGACCAAGAAATACTTCTGTCTGAAAGCCTTCATAATTTTGTAGGATTCAAATGGGAATCGTACCCCCAGATCCGCCAGGCAATTTTTGTGGAATGTTCCTAGGCATTTCCCACAGTGGATTGCAACATTTCTGAACAAATGCAAGAGGCAGACAGCGCAGCGCTTTCAGTCTGATTGTTTCTGCGGGACGCTGTGTCCGGAAGGATGCGAAGCGACGCGGTTATTCCGCGCACACAGTCGCTCTCACGACCGGCTTCGCTCAGGAACGACGTCGCACCGTTTACTTGTCCCATTCCATTTGACCTTTCCTCGAGCGCAGTTTCTTGGAGCTGGATTCACACCACACGCGTCACTGGCTTCTGCGTCAACATTTTCTGACGCTCAGTTTGCATTGAACGCATCCTGCGAATCGCTGTAGAAGCCACAAATTTCTACGCAGCAAGAGACGACGCAAGCTTGTCTTGTTCATGTCTTCTTGATGCGTGGGGGCACTGTGCCCTCTCTTGACTGAGCCGTTACAAAATTTCTTCTGACGCTACACTTTCGTGCGTGCAGCCTCCATGCATCAGCATGAACATCGCCTGATCAATGGAGACGAGAGAGTCACAATGCGTCACGCACCTCCAGTATGAGGGTGGCCTTACCCAGCGCCCAGTGACGTGTACAGAAGCTCATCGCGAAACGCACCCCGCGCTATGAGCTCGATCCCCCCTCCCAGTGTGAATCCACCCTCTCCCACATATGTGAACCGGCCCTCTCCTCCCCCCGTGTGAACCCAGCCCCGGCCTCGCCTCTCCCAGTGTGACCTCCTCCAGTGCGAACCCGCCCAGTGTGAACCCACCCCCAGTGTGAACCCACCCCCTCCCCCAATGCGCGCGCCCCACATTATCGCAGTTTGACCCGGAGGCGTCCCGCGCTCACTTGCTATTCTGGGCGGAGAGTGGACGCGCGAATCCATCATAATCGCGGCCGTGCGGAAGCGACGCGGTGCGCCGCCGCTGCGGCGGTGACTGATCGCGCTCAGATCCCCCCGGGACCCGAACCAATATCCACGTCTCAACTGTGACTGCCGAGCTGGGCCCACCCAGGGGCGGAGCCGGCGGGGGGGGGGGGAAGCTGACCCCATCGGGCGATCACTGAAATACGCAGAACCTTATGTCGTAGTTTGGTGGGAAAACCTTTTGGGGCTGGATCCAAAGGGGGAACACATGATTTTGACCTGGAGCCTTCGGTTCCCAATGGGAGCATTTGAAACATCTTTCTTCGTTTGAATGACACAGTTCTAGAGGAGTGAACAAGATTGTGTCGGGTGGGACCTGGCCTCGCTGCATGAATCCTCATCTGCAAAGATTCGCGATCGACTGGAGCAGATTGTAAAATGGGCTGAAGATAGGATGGATCAAACGGTCAAACGGGAGATTGGGCACAAAAATCTGTGGTAAAAGAAGACATCGCACCAAAAGGACAAAGTGGGTTGGCTTGAACAGGAACGCCACGCACAAGGTGCAACACAGACATGACTCTACAGCCTCGCTGTGCAGAGCCAGGCAATGCGTTCCCAACACACAAGTCAATGGACGCCACGCCCCAATGACTTGTGTGGACGTCTGGCGCACCCATTATGGCGTACGCCTGTGACTAAATCCACAGCGCTCAGCGAAAACAAACATATGGCGAACGCCACACGTACTGCCCTATGCAACACAAAGGCTGGGAACACACTCCCAGCGACGCAGCAACCAGCCTCATGCTGCCCCATCATGCTGCAGCATCACCCCACAGGGTTTGTATGGAGACCACTGTTGCATCACCCCAACTGCTCCATGACAAGTTGGGGGCTACGTAAATGCAGCCCAATACAAACCCAATGGGGGATGCCACAGCATGACGGGGCAGCACGACGCAACATTCAGTGTGTCCGCACCCAAAGAGCCTGAAGCCGCGCTGTTGGGCCTGTTTTACACTGGATGGCGTTCCGAGTGACACCAGGCAACGGGCGCGGGGCCTGGGTCTTGATCCGCGGCGCTCAGCGCGTCTCCCCGGGGCATCGGAGCTGCGTCCCGCGGCGCTGACATCCTCCTGACATTCTCTCCTGACATTCTCATGCCGCTTCATGTCGCAGAGCCGCGGGCGGGTCGGTCGGGAGAAGCGCTGCAGTGACAGGTGAATCCAGCCCCGAGCTGGCCTCACCTTCCCCAGTGTGACCCCTCACCCAGTGTGAATCCGCCCTCTTCCCCCAGTGTGAATCCGCCCTCTTCCCGCAGTGTGAATCCACCCTCTCCCCCAATGTGAACCCACCCCCTCCCCCAGTGTGAACCAATCCTCTCCCCCAGCGTGAACCCACCCTCCCCCCAGTGTGAACAGGTGCGCTGGGTGCGTCGTGCGCTGCGTCGGTCAGCAAGCCAAGGGGCGCTGCCGCCAGAAACAACGCTTCTTGTGTGGCAGAGTCCTCTGATCTGGTGCAGTCAGGGTTCATACACACTAAAGCGTGTGTGAATAGGAACAGGAACTGTTTTCAGTGTGAACTCACTTCTACCACAATGAGGTCACGTACCAGAGGCTTTGTGACCGCAGCGTGGCAGAACACTTGGCACGCCTTGAAATGCTACTGCTGACGTGATGTGAAAGCACTTTGGAAAAGGGACATGACTGACGCATTCACGCAACCAGCGAGAAAAGGGAAGCCTGTGTCAGATGCATGCCTGGGGTGCGTCCTCACCACAATGCAGACTCATGTTCCAAGAAAGAACAAAATCCTACAAAATCTTATGAAGAACCATTTTCTTGTCCGTCGCCAAAGGGTGCCCGACCGACCTCCTTAATTTTGCAGCTGACACAGACTTTTCCATTTTACACAAAAGGACATTCCATCAACAGGTTCAAGGTTTTTCAGGTCTGAATGCCTTTTCTGCGAATCAGGTCCTGCACAGCCTCAGGCACTGTCTTTTCCTGGCGGATCTGTCCAAGACGTGCTTCACGTTGGGGGCGCCATGCGTCACGCCCAGGTGCAGGTTATTTTGCGCCGCATCGCTGAGTGAACGGTGCACCTGTCGCTTGCGATGTTGAACACACATCCAGTGTGCCTCCATTCCCTGAGGGTGCGGACACACTGAACCATTGCGTTGTGCTGTCGCATTGTACTGTTGCATCACCCCATTAGGTCAGCATTTGGCTGCTTTTGGGGTGATACAACAGCAGCCTCCATACAAACCCAATGGGGTGATGCTACAGCACGACGGGGCAGCACGACGCTGGTTGCTGCGTCGCTGGGAGTGTGTTCCCAGCCTGAGTGCTGCGTCAACCCAGCGACGCAGCGTCGGTGGACGGACCCAGGTGAGCGTCCGGCCGGCGTGCACCCGGCGGCGACTCTGCCAGGTTATCAGAGCCTCGCTTCACCTCGAGTCATTTCCCGTCAAACAAAGTGCGGGACTGAACCCATTCATCGTGCGCCGGGCCGCAGGAAGGGAAGAGGCCCCTGCGCCGCCCCAGATAAATGCAGCCTGTCAAAAAAGAGACTCGAGACGTGCACTTTGAGACACAACGTCCAGAGATAGGTCCAGGCTCGGGCTGAGGAGACTGATCCCTGGGACCCTCACCCGTCGGAGGGGGAGAACAAAACTTGAAACTGTAACGCAAAAAGCTGTAAATTTGTTGCGCCCACACGTTGGATCCGCTCTTGACCGCACGTCATGTCAAACTGTCGTTCCGCAGAGACAGACAGACAGACAGACAGACAGACAGACAGACAGACAGACAGACAGGCAGACTGACAGAGAGTGGGAGAGAGTGAGAGAAAGTGAGTGAGAGAGAGACTGAGAAAGTGTGAGTGAGAGAGAGTGCGAAAGAGAGACAGAGAGAGGGAGAGAGAACTTCAAAGCAGGCGTCAGAGGGACGTGGACTTTGATGCCGGTCCAGGTCAAAAGCTTTCTGGAACAATGGAGGCAGGAAATGTGTGTCCCATTGAACGAGAAGCTTTGTTGCGTCAGTCGCACTGCAGGACATGAACTTCCGTGCTGCTTTCCTCCCAGCAGTGACAAAAGAACTTTCTCTTGCCTTTCGAGAAAAAACGCAGCGCACAACGTCTTTGACTTTGGCGGAACATGTGATGCTCGTCCCACTGTCCGCTTTGGGTGCAGAATTGTCGAGCAGATGCAGAGGGTGACGCCTTTGTCATCAGGAAGCGACGTTTCGCATTCGGTCCTTCCAAAGTGCAACCCAAACGACAGACAATGGCAGCTGCTTCACCGGGGGGCGCAGACCCCAGAACGTCGTAGATACGCACCCAGCTCGAGGCACGTGTTACCTCGACCTGCTTCTCAGTCTCAGTCTAGTTCTGAGTCTTCCGTGCGGTACACCTAGTGAACCATTTTTGGAGGGTTGCTTGGACAAGCCAGCTCTTCCAAGTGACACCAAAGCGTACTGTTTGGAAGAGCCAAAGACTCAAAACTGAATTGAGACCGAGACTGAGAAACAGCACCTCTCCCAAGGTGCGGGCCTCGTGGTTCCGCCTCCGCTGCAGGGCGCTCCCGGTGACGGTGACAGGTCGTTCATTCTCCGCCGCTTCCGTCGCTCCAGCCGCCGCGGGACACGCAGCCCTGTCCGGGGACCGCCGGACGTGTGGTGTTGGTCCCCACAGTGACAACAATCGCGAGCATTGGGTCTTGCATCAATGCATGGTTATCCCGCTCTTAGCACACGCAACGGAAACTCTTCACTTTCGTCTGTGGTGCTCAAGAGGGCCGTGCCCCTGGTTGCTGGATTCCGACTGTGGTTGGGTGGGGGTGGAGTGGAGTGCACGGATACCCCACCCCACTCCACCCCCGCCAAACACAGCAGGAATCCAGAAACCCAGGATAAAGCCCTGATAAGCACAGGAGACGAAAGCGTAGAGTTTCAATTGCGTGCGCTTTGCGTGGTTGCATAGACTCTAATTGGGTCGACATCCACAATGCATGCCACCTTGATATTTTTGGCTCATTTGTTCTTCAAAGTGGGACAGGCACAAATGGGTGGGCCGTCTAATCTGACAATTATGTCAGACACAGAGATCCGAAAATGGAATCTTGGTGACATCTCAATGCTGGGGTGGGAGGCAGTGACAACACGCGTGTCGCAACAAAGTCACTGAAACACACACAAAGCCTGAGCTATGCTCAGGGAAAACGTCTCAGCTGACTCACACTGAATTTAGACACAATTCACACGCACACACACACGCACACACACACACGCACAGACAGAGAAACAGACAGACAGACACACATACACGCACACACACAGACAATCAGACTCGAACCAATTCGAATCTCGGCTGGTGCGTTGTGTTTTTGTCCAACATGGCAGTTTCATCCAACGCACTGAACAAAGGAGAAAGGACATCCAAATGTGACAAGTGTGTCGAAAGAAACTTTACTGGTACCACAGTGAATTTCTTTCACCAAGTGAAACACAAGTGGAACCAATAAAATGGACACTGAACCATATCCAAAGAAACTACAATCCCACAACAAATGAAGTAACTCCTGACGACCACCCAGTTCCAACAAAGTGTCAAATTCCCACAACCTGACAAATTACCAGTATTTCTTCACAAATCAGGCACACTTTCAGCCTGACAACATGAAATTCATGACAAAAGTTTGACCAACAAATGACACAAAATTAACCTTGTGCCTTTTGTCTTTCCAACCTGTTCACGATTTGTGCCCACAACACAACCACCAGTAGACAAGATTGAACACAAGGAACTGCACCGGAAGAAAAATTCGGGAAGCCAAGAGAATTCTGTCAACGTTCAGCCGAGTTGAGGTTTCTGAGTTCCTCTCTCCAGCGTTGTGTGTTTCTCTTCTCTCATCTACCCAGGCGGAACTGTCAGAACGAGCAGATCGAGCAGATGTGTTTGACTTTGTTCGGGAAAGCTGGTGTTCCGCGAGTGTTTGTTTCGGCTGCGCAGTTGGTTTGGAGAACCAGTTTGCTGAAAACAAAGTGTTCAAAATTGTCACACACCACAACCCATACACCAGTCCCCTCTGTTATCTGCAAACAGTTTTTGACAAGATTTTAGTTGTCACAAATTGTCAGAAATGCTCTTGTCCATGTCTCGCTTGTTTGAGTGAAAAATGTAATGTTTTTGACAATTTTTGTGGTCACAAAATGTCAGGAATGCTGTTGTCCAAGGACACCTACCAACTGCAATGATGCACAGAGCGGCAAACACATTGAAGAGGCAGGTCAGCATCCAAATGTCAATGGCCTTGGCATAAGCAACTTGAGGCAGTGAGGTTTGGGTTCCAGTACTCAGGGTCACAATTGTCAGTAACAGAAGGACAAGCAGCTTGATCTGAAAGTAAGCTACAGTCTTCACTTTTTGTTTTCTGTTGGCTTGTTTTGGTAATACACAGAGAAAATCCAAGACTTGCATCAATTGTACAGTGATATATGCACTCTCACCTGAGTGTCAATTTCAAGTTTGAGGGTTTGAATCAGCCAGGACAACACAACCACAAGGCCACTGGGAACATAGATCTGAAAGAATTAGAAGGGTGATCAGAATTGCCTTTCTGTAAGACATTGCACAACAAAGGCTGCTAAAGAACAAAAACAAGACAATGGATTCTTCAACACACATACTTGTATGATGTAGAAACTGCTGTGCCTTCTCAATCCAAATGAAAACTTGACTCTTGAAAACTGGCCATTCATGCTCTCCTGTTCGTATGTGCCAGTCTTCACAGCTGTCAGATTGAAATCCATGGGTGACAAATTGTGGTGAACTTGAACAGGGATGAATTTTTTCCATCTGATATCAACAGACTTCGTGTCATAGCCATAACTGCTGATAATGATGGAACAATTCTGGACATCAAATGGATAATCATGAAACATCATTTCACATTTGAACACAGTTTCAAGTCTCCTGGAAAATACCACAGATCCATCTGGCTTTATTTTCAACAAACTGTTTGAATCAGTCAATGGTGATGACATTGAAGAACCTCTTTCATTGGGGAAGAAAATATCAGGTTTCCAGATCCTCTCTATTTGCACTGGTAATAACCTGACACTTGTTATGTTTTGAAAATCTGTGTCTGTGTCAAATGCCAGCCTTTCATCCTTCCAAGTCATTCTGAAGTCATGTGCTATTGCAAACTCCATGTTGAGTTCACTGATGTGTGGAAATCCAGTGATGTGGATGTCCACAGTGATGCTGACTGGTTTTTCCCCTGGAGGAAGGCCAAGTTTGTTGTCCTCGTTGCTCAGAATGTTCTTGATGAGTTTGATCTCCTGTTCAGAACTCGACACAAACTGACACACACAAGACGACAGCAAAATAAAACGCACAGCAGCAAGAAAACTTGTTCTGTTGTCCGCCATCTTGGATCTGTTGTCAAAAACACTTTTCCTTCCTCACAGAAAAGTGATGATGATGTGTCTCTTGCAAACCAGCCGTTGATGTGAGGCACACCGAACGGGTTGTCATCTCTGTCCACGACAACAAGAAGCAGTGCTCAAGGCAACTGCACTGCGAAGTCCCTTGCCGGTTATGTCACCGATTCCTCCTTGTCCTCCTTGTCTTCCATGGGGGGGGGTCTGCGGGCAGGGGGGTCTTGGGGTGGTGGGTTTAGGGGTGGGAGGGTTGGGGAGGGGGAGAGGGGGTTAGGGGGGAGGGGGCAGGGGACATTTCAGCCACCTTGCCATATACTGCACTACCACATGGTGTTCGCCCTAAAGGGACTTCGCACAACAAAGGGACAGATGAAGAGATCAAACTTGGAGATTGATGGGTGTAATTGTCCCAATTGGTTCACTGATCCTCAGGCTTGTGGCTTGTTCTTGTTTCTGTGGAATTCCCATCCCTGATGACGAATAATTTCTTCAAATTAGTCGGAAATTGCTTTCATCAATGCAAGGAAGAGATCAATGAAAGGAACAGTTGACCTTTTTATTGTCAGAAACTTCTGTGCCGACAACAAGAAAACAAAAGAGATTTTGTCAAAACAGGCACAACAAACTTTGAACAGACCCTGGCACCCCACGAATCAGAACAAAGAAAAGGGTTTCCAACCGCAGGCTACAAATTCATTTCTCCCTGAACGCCATCGGTCCAGCATTTGTCGAGACTTCAATCAAATTGTACTGAACTCCAGAACCACCCCTGTGCACCACAATAAAAGCGACCAACAGGGAACCCCGAGTACCCTTCAAGATAAAAACATGCGTGTGTGTGTGTTGGGTGTGGTGGTAAGAATTTGAAGAATGCGTTGCGAGACCTCTCCCAAAGTTCTCAAGGTCTGAACGACAAGCGGAGTGGCGTTGTTGACATAGGTGGGTCTGGAGCCTAATGCGACCTGTGGGTCCCCAGGGTCTCCTCCCAGCGCGAAGGTGCTCAAGTGCGAATTCATGTCACCCGCGTGCAGCAATTTGTGAGGGCGGAATATTCTTACTGTGATATGGACCAAGGGTGAGTGACGTCATGGATCGACCTCAGACCCTGCCCTGGATCGTCGCCCTGATCCACCCCTGGACCCACCCTGGACCCGCCCCTGGACCATTCCTGAGTCCGATCCCGGACCATCCCTGGACCCTCCCTGGACCCTCCCTTGGACCCTCCCCTGGACCTGTTCCTGGACCCGCCCCTGGAGTTTGTCCATTTGCTGAAGAATCATGATGGAAGGCGACGTGAGGGATTCCGGGGATCAGCCCCTTCACACGGATTAACCCCATCAACCCGACGGCACTTCACCTGACCCCCGCCTCTCTGTATATAGATTCCGTCCTCCACACACGTTCTTCACCGAGCCTCTGTCCATGAACTCCACGAACTGTGTCCAGCACCGTGACTTTGTGACTTTCTGACACGTGTGCACTCAGGTTCTGCTACTTGTTTGTTCTTCATCAAGAGCACCCGGACCTGACCGTCTCGATAAATAACAGGCTCCTTGACCTCACGTGAGGGTTCTCAAACCTGACCGACCTGCTCTTGGCCTCACGCCTCCGCTGGCTTCAGCACAGGCTTCCCTTCCTGAGTGCGCTCAGGTTCCTCTGGAACAGGCAGTTGAGCCCCTGTGAGAGTGCCGGGCGGGTAAAGACCAGCACTTCAGGAACGAGAGGCGAATGTCACTGTTGAAACATCAGGCACTGGAGCGTCCCGCCTCTCAGGCTTGTGCGGGGCGGAACCAAGATCCAGATCAGTCCAAGGATCTGACAAAGTCGATGGGCGTGTAGAACACACTCAACCCGTCATTCAGCACCTCATAATGAGGCCAAATGTCATGTTTCAGATGCAGAACTTGGAACCTTGGTCAAACCCGCAGATGCACACACACTCACACTCACACACACACACAACAAACACACACGCACACGCACATGCACACACACACACACACACACACACACACACAGAGTCAAATATCATGCACAACAATGTTCAGATGATGCCGCACGTAGTTTGGGGCTTCCAGAGTCTCATCTGTTCTTCAAGTGCAACCAAATAGTCAAGAAATCGGACCAAATGCCTGCTACAAACTGGATACGACGGGCGTTGCCTTGCACTCCCTCAATTCCAAGCTGCACTTTTTGCTGTTTCGTGTTTCTGAAGTTTGGAGTGCACGTGTTTCAGACAGAGAGATAACGGAGAAAAGGAAAAACACTTTTATTTTATTTGCTGTTTGTCTTGAGTTGAACAGTTTGGCATGGTGTCCTCGACAACAACGGATTCGGGCACTTTGAAGCAAACAGCAGGTACGCATTCACGCACAGCGAAGAACGGACCAGCACAGACCAGGAAAGCCTTCTGAAGTTTGTATGAGTACAGCTTCACAGTGTACATGCAGCTACTGTGAATTCGAAATGTCAACAACAAATGACAAAAGTCGCTGTGCCTTCATACAGAACCAGTCAAGAAGCATTTGTACAAAGAGTTCCCAATATCGTGGACACAGACAGTTTGTCAGACCTGAAAGTTTTCAAAAATCTTTCACCCCACACAACTTTCCAAAGTCAATCCCCGCAAGACAAAACCCTGGCTTCTTTCTGTTTGCCACAAAGAGTCTGTCACTCAACAATATCTGGACAAACGGGTCAATAAAATGTGCAGCAATACACCATGATAAAGACAAAAAATTCCAGTGGAAGAAGAATTCTAAAAGCGAGCAGAATGCGTTGGCTTTTCAAGTCATTCCTGACATTTTGGTTTTGCTTTTCTTTTCTTCTTGTTGTGGTCATTTTGACCTTGTGAAGATGTCCAGGGCAAACATCTGTTGGGTCCGCAGATTTCTTCGGTGTTGCTGCCGAACGTCGCTGGTGCTTCCCGCTCAGGTTAGAAACCCAGTTGACTGAAACGCCAGACATCGCGTTTTCAAAACATCCCCATTGCAAGACTCCATCTTTTTGTCAAACAAAGAGAATTTTATCGTCCTGTTGGCACCTACCGACTGCATTGATACACAGCGTCGCACACACATTGAAGAGACAGGAGAACATCCAAATGTCTATGGCCTTTGTGTAGGAGACTGGAGGCAGTGACGTTTGAGCGCCAGTGCTCAAAGTCACAATTGTGAGCATCAACAGGACATTCAGATTCACCTGCAACATTATTTGACTGTCACAATTGCCTGTCACAAAACCAAACCAAAACGAAACACCTTGTGTGAGTGACGGATACTAAAGACGAAAAATATTTGCCTGATTGTCAAACTCCACTTTGCAAAACAACGTCAGCCAGGACAAGACAACCACAAGACCACTGGGCAAATACATCTGAAACGATTGCAATAGAAATAAATTTTGTTTGCAAGACAGTGTTGTGCGAAGTCCCTTTAGGGCGAAGCACCATGTGGTAATGCAGTATATGGCAGCTGGACCAAAATGTCCCCTGCCCCCCCCCTGGCCAGACCCCCCCCCTGGCCAGACCCCCCCTGGCCAGACCCCCCTCCTGCAGAAGACAGCATGGCTGGTGGAGGACAAGGAGGACCAGGAAGAATTGATAAACAAGGAAGAATTGATGACATTAACGCCATTGCAACGCTGCAAGGGACTTCGCACTGCAGTTGCCTTGAGCACTGCTTCTCGTTGCAACAAACAGGAGGGGGGGGAAATGTTTCCTAAACAGAAACGTGACGTCACCTCATTACCTGGAGAATATAGAAGCTGCTTTCTCTTTTGAAATAAAAACGAGCAAGCACTCCCGAAGACGAGCCTCTGATCCCGTTGTCGCCATATGGCCCAGCCTCCAGGGCATGAAGACTGAAACCCAAGGCCGTCAATTCCTCATGAATTTGAAGAGGGTCGAATCTTTTCCACCTGATGTTCAAATACTCCTTAGTGTAGCCATAACTGCTGAGACGAATGGTACACGTCTGGTGATCAAATGGAAACTTGTGAAATGTCATGAAGCAAGAAACTGTGGTCTCCAGTCTTCTGATCAAACAAACAGATCCATCTGGGTAAATTCTCATCAAGCTGTTTGAATCAGTCAGAGGTGAAGATAAAGATGACCCTCTTTCATTGGAATAGAAAAGACTTGGCTTCCAGATCTTTTCCATTTGCTCTGCTTGTAGATGGAGCATTGTGATGTTGTGATATTCGGGAAGTGTGTCAAATCTGAGTCTGGGGTCTTTCCACGTTATCCTCAGGTCATGTGAGAGGGAAAATTCCATGTCAAGTCCATTGAACTGTGGAAACTCATTGATCATCATATTCACTTCCACAGTCAATGGCTGCCCACTTGGAGGAATGACAAGTTTGTTGTCAACATCGGATAAAATCTTCTTTATTATTCTCTTCTCATTTTCAGAAGCCAAAGAAGAAGAGCACAGGCAAGCAAGCAAGCTGACACAGAGAGCAGCAAGACACAATTTCCTGTTCTCTGCCATCATTTCACGCACTTCTGTTTTCGTCTGTCACTATTTGACGTGGGTTTCAAGCAAGAACACAAAAAATTGTACAAATATGTTGCGAGTTCTTTCTGTGCGATGTTCGGAGCAGAAATATGGTCGCTGCGTTCGTGCCAAACGCCGAACATGAGAAGCAATTTTGTGCTCAATGTGGACATAATTGAACGTTGTTTCAACTCGCACAAAGATAGACGACGAAATGAGTGAAGCAAACAGTTGATGAACAAAGCTTCATGTGTCCTTTGTTTCTCGTACCATGAAAATTTATCGTCAAATGCACAAATGTTTCTGGTGTGTTCCTTTGTAGTGGGTGTAATTTCATCGCTTCGGTGCAACATGAGGAGCGTTGAGGCGCACAGCCACACACGGGCTGGTGAACACACACACACATACACACACACATACACACATGTTGTCTTTCACACAAACACACAGACACACACACATTCCTGTCTTTGTCTCTGCCTCTGTCTCTGTCTCGCGCTCTCCCTCCCTCACTGCCTCCCTCCCTGCATCCCTCCCTGCCTCCCTCCCTGCATCCCTCACTCCCTCCCTCCCTCCCCTGTCTCTCTCTCTCCCTCTTTCTCTCTCACTCTCTCTCCCTCTCTGTCTCTCTCTCTTTCTTCCTCTCCCCATCTCTCCCTCTCTCTCACACGTACACACAAGCAGGGGCAAACACGCAGACACACGCCTGATGGTTTGAGGCCTTCCCATCCTCTCTGTCTGCATTTTGCAAGTCTGACGTGCCCTTAATTGCAAAAAAACCTCATTCACAAAGTCGCTTGGAACAGACCGAGTCTTTGCAAAATGTAGCCGGGACTGGGGCGGTTTCACGCTGGAAGCGTCACGCCTTGCTTCCCTGTACCAGTCAGTGGGTCCCGCGTTGGACACAACGCCCACAGGAAAACACGCAAGGCGTGACGCATCATGCAGTGTGAAACAGGCCTCACTATCCGAAGCTCGTTATGAGAAGGAGCCTGTGCGCACAAAGACCCGCTGATAAATTTTCTTGTCATTTTCCTTCCCCGTGGGGAAATCGCTGCCTGAGGCCTGCTGCGCCCTGCGTGCGTCGTGCGATGCGTCCCTGTCCCAGACTGGTGTGTGTGTGTGTGTGTGTGTGTGTGTCTGTGTGTCTGTGTGTGTGTGTGTGTGTGTGTGTGTCTGTGTCTGTGTGTGTGTCTGTGTGTGTATGTGTGTGTGTCTGTGTGCGTGTGTGTGTCTATGTCTGTGTGTGTGCGTGTGTGTCTGTGTCTGTGTCTGTGTGTATGTGTATGCAATGCGTCGTTGGATGCGTCCACCCTTGCGTTTTGGAATCAGCAGGTGCAGCGTCCACTTGAAGCAAAGCGTGGCGCACGTTTTGTTTTTGTTTCCCCAACAACCAAGGGCCGTGCGTCACCACCCTGACGTTCCGATAAGGGTGCGCACACATTGAAGCCCATTGGGTCCGTATTGGGCTGCTGTTGCATCACCCCAACTGCTCTGGAAGCAGTTGGGGTTATGCAACAGCAGCCTCTATACAAACCCAATGGGGCGACGCGACAGCACGACGGGGCAGCACGACGCTGGTTGCTGCGTCGCTGGGAGTGTGTTCCCAGCCTGAGCCCTGCAGGGTGTAGTGGGTCCCTGGGTATCGGCGCGAGACAAATGACATCCGTTTTGCCTAATCACAGCTCTGCTTCTCAGGCTTTTAATTGCTGTTCACTTTTAATTAGGGATTTTCTCCGGGGTGGGTCCGTAACACACGCACACCGATCCATTTCCTGCTGCTGAGACCAGTGCGAGCTGTCAGGATCTCATTGTACCGAGGTGCACAAGACACACGTGTGCCCGAGATGAGCCAAACCTGTCGAATTGTACCACTGTGCTGAATTCCTCTGACTACAATGCGGGAGACCCACCCAGGATCGACTCGATTCTCCCTTCAGGGGATCTGAATCAAACACCACCGAAACCACGGGATGCTGGTGCTTGACAGTGCACACCAAATAAAATTCCTGATCACAAACGCACAGGGTGTCTGGACCTACTGACCGACCTGTTGCAACGGCGTCAAACAGATCATTCCCGCTATCATCCCGGGTCATTAGAACTTGTCCTGGTTCCCACTGGTCCCAGTGCAGTTGTAGCCATCGCGTGACTGAATCTACATCGGACCCCATTGGCGAACCGCAGAACAACGCACCCGGTGTGAACCAGGCCTCCGCTCCGTCAGATCCTCCATTGTGCACGAGTACAGCGGTGCAGAGCAGCTTTTACATCAACCGTCCCGAGAGGCGTTCCTCAACCGCCCAGATTAAGGCTTCTGCAAAGAAAACTGTGTCGCCCATTGAAGGACTTCAAGATGCTTTTTGAGTTGCCTGCAGCAGATTTTTCTCGCTTTTCTGCGTCAAGTTTGAAACGATTTTTGTCACTTGACCCAAAGCGTCAACTTGCTCGATCTGTTCTACGTGTCCCGATGTTCCTGCTGCAGGATCGGTGTCGCTGAACCAGCTCCGTTTCCGATTCTGATTCAGGTTTCTGGGTCTCAGGTGAGCGAGATTTCTTGTGCCTCCGGGAGCTGTTCTCGTGTTGCTGGAGGATTGTGGAAGGATCAGGGCGGTGACACTGCCACATCAAGGCGTGGTCACCGTCAGCATCCATGGGGGGCTTGAAGCGGCTTGGCCCTGTTGACGTTTGCCTCTCCACTGGCCTCAGTCCTGGATCATTTGTAGGCGCACCTTCGTTTTGCCTATCTTATCACCAGGTGCGGCAAGAAGCCCTGTGGTGCGACTCGAGGCAGCAGATCCAGGACCCGCCGCACGATGCTCAGGTTCGGCACGTTGTGCCTTCAGTACAAGATCATTTTCAGCAGTTTCCCTGCAAGAATGAGGGTTCAGTTCGTTCTGTGTTCAAGTGCACGTTGAAGAATCCGCTCCTCAATCGCCTTTATGCGCCGTGCGTGAGCACGACGTTCGGTGCGCACCGTGCACGGTCTGCGAGAGGACAAGGTTATTGAACGCTGTATGAAAGACGAATACTCACTATTTCGGTCGAGATTGTGCAGCAATCGAGACTCAAATGGTGAGTATGAGTCTTTTGTACAAAGTTCAAT
>JAAUXT010106111.1_pt1 | contig 29264 bp, 27 predicted proteins | sample 7278171 | NCBI WGS metagenome assembly JAAUXT01 (sample SAMN14350112, study PRJNA611818) | marine sediment metagenome | isolation source: surface marine sediment (1.8m) | place: French Polynesia: Moorea | collected 2018-08
GTTGTGTTTGTGGGGGGGGGGGGGTGAGGAGGTTTTGTGGGTGGTTGGGCGGGGTGGGGAGGTTGTTTGGGTGGTTGGGCAGGGTGGGGAGGTTGTGTTTGTGGGGGGTGAAGAGGTTGTGTGGGTGGATGGGCAGGGTGGGGAGGTTGTGTTTGTGGGGGGTGAGGAGGTTGTGTGGGTGGTTGGGAGGGGTGGGGAGGTTGTGTGTGTGTGGGGGGGCTTGAGCAGGGTGGGGAGGTTGTGTGCATGTGTGTTACAGTGTGTACGTGTGTGTGTGTTATTTCTCCCGTTGGAGCACTATGGATACTCGTTCTCACTTGGGTGTGCGTATACCCATTGTCTACGGTTTGAGCAACCCAGTCAGGCTTGGGCTGCCAATAGTGTGCGCGAAGGCTCGCTTTGTCATGGTGTCAGTACAGCCGGAACCTCTTGGAGTCAGGCCTGAACTTTTGCAGCAGGCTCTGTAGTATCACGTGTGAATCTGCATGCTTCACTCGTACTCCAACTTTCCTGCTCACCCTGCTTGAAGCTGTGGTACAACTTCACCTGCGAGAGTACCCATGGCTATCGTGGGTATATGAAGCTGCCCCATGTCCAGCTTGGAGTTGTAATAAGATGGTTGTTGATACTGGTACTGGTTGATAAATAAAACCAGCTTTAGAGATTTTGTCCACAACTTGATTTGATTGCTCGTACTATGTGTGCAGGTTTTGAGTGAGATGTGGTTGTCGCTAGGCACCACCGGGTACCACCGGGTACAGGGCGGACACCCACACAACAGGAATTTGGTTTTGAGACAGCCTGGGCTTCTCACAGCATGCTTCCTTGCTGCGGTATTTCCTCAGCTCTCCGACACGCTGGATCGCTCGCGTGGGAAGGTACGCGGTATCTTCCACACGACACAAGTTTGGGAGTAAAAGGGATGAAATTTCAGCCAGACTCAGTGAGCATCGCAGAACAAAGACTCGAGACGAAGCTCAGTGGAACACGTTCTCCACTGAAATATAGAGGGTCACTTGATATAACACCTCCCAAACTGTGGGAGAGAAACTTTTTGTGGAGTCTTTGGGTTGAAGGTGAGCCTCACCAAAGCACTTTTGACAACCAAACTTATTTCCTTCCTCACAAGAATTCAGTGTTTTGTGGTCTGTTTCTTGATGCAAGGGGAAAGAAATTTGACTTGGGCTGCTGCAAGTCTATCAAATGTTACATGACTTGACATGAATCTGTCTCCCATTGAGAAGAAACTCCAGTTCAAACATGCCACAGGGTGGTTTTGTCTCCAGAAGTTTAGGCAATAAGAAAGGGATGAAAGTGAGGTTGACCTGTGGCTACTGCCCTGAATCCACTCAGAATGATTCTCAGATCTCTGAAATATGATCTTTCCACCTCAGTAGAACCTGTCTGTCATTCTTTTTGACAGCCAGCAACATGTCTGTATCAAATGACCTGGTGTCTCTGTCAAAGCAGAGATTTGGGTGAATTTAGTTTCCAGTTGGAGTTTCTTGTAGGTATTTGGAAAAGAGTCTGTTTCTTTTGTCACTGCAAATCCATCAGGGAAAACACCACAAAAGGCCATTGTTGGGTTGTAGAAGAATGTCTGCCATCATTATTGGTTGGTTCACCAAAATGATGAGGGAAAAGAATTGTTGAGAGGAACTGCAGGTGGAGATTGACATGTTGTTTCTGGCAGTCATGGTTGTTCAACTTGGTGTTGTAATGATCACTGGAGACAGAAACATTACTCATTTAAACTGGACAAGGAACATGACAAACAAACACTGGAACCAGTACATTTCAAAACACCTCTTTTTGTCTTTACACCACAAATCAATGAATAAACTATTTCTAATTCCAAGACTACACAGAGCAAGTATTCATGGTAAATATTTTCAACTGCTGGCCAGGAAACAAGCTGTTTTGTGTCTGTCATATTCCCTGCATGGTAGCTCCAGGGTACTGACAGAACCAACATTGAGGTTGGTCTTTAAGTCATCTCTATGTGCAAAGACACCATCATATTTGTGGTGGAATCTGTTCTTGCATCCATTGCTCAGATTGAATTTGACAATTTTGACTCTGAGACTCAGGGAAGTCTTTGGGAGTTGGGAGAGAAACAATATGGTAGTGAGCAGTATGGATACTGATGAGAGCTTTTCTTTTGAGGGCACACAGTCAAATGTATCTTTGTACCTTTCTGGGAAGGACATAAATATGCAAGCAAATATAAAAATTATCTGATAATATTTCATTTACCATAAATATTTTGGTGATATCAGGTGACACTATTTTCAGTATAAACAGTCATGACACAAGTGAAAATATTGCGTTAATGTCACAGCATTGGATCGTTGCAGAGAGTATGGTAGCAATGACTTATAAAATTCAAGTCCAAAAGTTTCAAACAGTCAGGCTCAGACTTACAATGATTGATGAGAGTGTGGCTGTGTTTTATTTGTTCAAGGGCCCTGGGTTCCTTTCAAAGAGATATATACTTTTGAATGCAAACAGAAAACTTGCTGTGAAAAGTTTTCAATGCATTGTTCAAGTGGCCCAAAAAGATCCATTCTTTGCTTGGGTGAAAGAGAGAAGTATCTATTTCTTTGGCAAAAGTTCCAAAGGAAAAACAATGTATGTGAGCAATGGCACTCTTCCTGAGACCATATATTTCAGTTCTGACAAATTCCGAACTGAAGCTGTTCAATCAGTTTACCTGTTCCTGTCCACAAAAGACACTGTTGTGAATGTCACTGTGAGAAAGTTTGTTTTCACTGGAGAACCTAATAATATGTGTGTGTTTCGGGGTGTGGCAGTTTTTCAATTTGGTACCAATCTTCCATATGAGGAGTTCTTGTTTTGTAACAAGTATCTCACAAAGCACATTGTCAAATGGCATGTACCTAGAAGTGTATTCTCTATTGACTCATCCTCTCTACTTGTCTTTTATATCCATAAAGAATACTCCACAATGGAGGTTGAAGTTTTGGTTGCACACAGTCCTTGCAAAATTTTAAAGCCTCTTAACATGTGTGAGAAACTGATGGAAGAAACAGGAGTATACACTCTTCAAAGGCTGGGATCCCTTGGAGCTTACTTTGACAACACTGTGCTTCCTGTGGACTCTAACAAGTGCACCATTGTACAAGTCTCTTCATGGTTGTACAAAGTGTTTAAAAGAAAAGGACCAATCAACATCCATTCCTTGATTCAACACGGAGAGTTGTTCCCAAAATTCTGTCATTTCAAGCTTCTCTTGGGCTCCCCAATCAACACCAGGCTTGAAGCTGATCATACTGTGCATGTCTATGGGGAATGCTGTTACAGAGTTGGATTTGGTATCAAGCCAACTGAATCAGTGTCATTAAATGCACAATTTTCACTGCAAAGGCTGCCACAATCAGAGGGAGGAAAAAGAGAAACAAAGGTCACAAGTGTGTCATTGTTGAGCAGACAGTTCTACACAATGTTTAAAGTAACCAAGAAAGATTTTTTGGCCAAAATAGCATTTGTTCGAGAAGAGGCTACAAGGTTGAATGTAAGACTCCACTACTTGTCTGGCTCTTGGTTGACACTTGTGGTACAAGCCAGATCCAAAAATATTTCATACTCATCACTGAATTTCTCAAAAGATGTGGAACTAATTTTTCCTCACACAGTGGAGGAATTAGAACTGAATATGCCTGTGTCCTCCTCTCTGGGCAAAGTGATGTGGCTACAGCATGTGGCACACAACCCCTCTCAGACTGAAGTCCAAGTGTTTCATTTGGAGGGGACACAAGAAAACAGAAATGGTTATTCTGTGACACACAGGATATGGACTGGTGACAACAACACAATGGCAAGTAACAATGAAAAATTTGTCTTGGCAACACCTGGAATTTTCTCCTTTTTGATAATGTGTCTCCATTCCAAGGCTGATGGAAACCAAACTATCATTCATCTAAACTGGATCTCTGGGACAAATACCAACACCCACTTTAGTAAACTGCAGGCTGATCTCTCAGGAATGTTGGTCCATATTCAGTCAGGAAAATACAAGTTTTTTTTGCAGAGGAAGGCTTTGGCTCTTTGAAGTTTACTCTGGAATGGTCATGGACTGCAGCTTTACAATATTGTGAACAGAGGCCAGACCAACATCTACCAGAATTCCTGAGTCGAGACCAACAGGAGGAATTTCTCAATATCCTGAAACATTCCCCAGACTTATCTTGGATACAAGTTGTTTTCATGGGGTTGCTGATTCAACGGGAGAGGTAAACAAAGAGGTAAACAAATTTTATTTGCTTTTCTGTCACCAGACTTCACTACTCCCACACCAATGGATAAAGAGAAAAGAATGGTAAGAAAAAAACAAATTGATTCTGTGCAGTGAAATACACATGATACATTTCCAGACCAGCAGCATGAACAATTTTCAATGGATTTGGCTTCCAACAATGCATGCACTGTTTGCCAAATCTTACAATTCAAGACTCAAACAACCACAGTCATGCAATGCCTCAACTCATTTTTATCCTGCTCTGACTTTGAGAAGATCCAGTATCGGTTCTTTCACACACACCAACCACAAAGGCAAACAAAAGCTCTAAATTCTGCACCTGATTTGTGCCTTTCCTTTTTTCATCATCTCAGAAATGTCCACTTCTCATATTTGCTGATGTTCAAAGTTTGATTTTGAGCCACATCTTCACCCAGATAAGAAACCAACACAACTGTGACAAATTCCATTGGCAACCTTGATTTTGTCCTTCCACATGAATTATTTGTTGGCTGGGGGCCTGAGCTGTTGATGAGTTTCAAAAAAACAGTGGTATGTGACAGTTGGCCTTCATGCAAACATGTGTTGTTTTTTCCTTTCCAGACACACATGGGAAAGAAAACACCCTGTGTCATACCAGGGTTGGAGAGATGTGGAGCAGAAGTTGGACAAAATTGATGAAGTACATGGGGGCTTCCAGATGGTGTGGAAGAGACATTATGACAGAGTATTGATCAGAGAGAAACTGTTTCCACTGCAACATCAATGTGCAGCTCTATGGTTGGCTTTCAACCTTGCTCATAACAAATGGATTGATATTGCCTGTGACCAATGGTTGATGACAACTCTTGTTTGTGAAGTTGAAGAAAATGTTCTCCCTTACAATAACTTCACAGTGTACCCAACATGGAAGAGTTGTTCTCATTCAGGATTTAGGAAAGATGGCAAATGTTTTTTGTTTCATCCTCTCAATCACAGCTCCAGATATGGTCAGTCAGTGTTCAGGTGGTGCCACAGATACAAAATGCAGCCTCATGTTTTGAAGAATATTTCCTATTTTGCTTTCCTGTTCAATGCTGTTGATAAAGCTAAATTTAGTATCATTGTGTCATCAAAACAAACAACAGCCTTAAGGGGAACACATACATTTGAAAGAATATGGCTGACACATTTGACACACCAAAACAAATTCGTTGAACCAGCTGAGGTTTACCACATTTGTGAAGGCCAAGTTACACCAACTAATATGCTTCAAGGGAATCTATTTTTATGTCATCAAGGTGGGATCATTGCAAGCTTGTATGTTTTTGATGAGTATGACGATTGTTCCAGAGGACACACAAATATAATGTCAAATGACGAAATATGTCCTTTTCAGGAAAGAAACTGCCCCTATAGTTGTGGTCACAAAAACTGTTCATGTTCACCAATTCAGTACAGGTCACGTTACAGTACTTGCAAAACATTTATTCCAAAAGTAGTCCCACAACAGAGCAGGTCCTCAAAGATTCTGGACAACAAGTGGATGAAAAATTTTAGCTGCAGTACAACTGAGGTGTTATTGCATAACAAATCACAGAAGTGTCCCCAAATTTTTTACCCCCAAAGAAATGGTCTGTGCCCTGAACCTGGCCAGCTTCTGTGTGGCTTTGGTGACCCATCATGCTATGGCATGAGTGATGTCTGTATTTACAAGTTAAACAATCTCCTTCAGTTGATACCCTGTCACATGGGCTCACATTTGCAAAATTGTTTGCACTTTGAGTGCAATGTCCATTTTAAATGCCCCAGTTTCTATTGTATTCCATGGTTGTATGTTTGTGATGGTATTTGGAACTGTCCCTATGGGTTGGATGAACACACACATCACTCTTGTGGAACAACTCGAATCTGCAAAAATATGCTGAGATGTAGGAGGGCTCAGTTATGTCTCCATGTAAGTGAGGTTTGCAATGGTAAGGCAAGTTGTCCTTCAAGAGATGATGAATTGTTGTGTGAAATATCCAACTTGGAGTGTCCAACTGATTGTATTTATCTCAATTTGGCACTATCCTGTCAGGAAACCTGGTCAACAACATTTGATTCTTACCTCTCTTTCCACATAACAAATTCCTCTGTGGAGCAGATCTATATTATTCCTGGAAATTATGGTGTCATGAGGCTCTATTGTATGGGAAACAATATCATTGAAATGTGTGCCACCACATCTCTCCTTACATCCCTGGTTCTTGTCAACTTTGCCGTCAACAAAGTAGCCAAGCTATCTCAAAAGTGCTTCAATAATTTATACATAGTTTATCATATTGTTCTGAAAGACAATTTGTTGGGATGGATTGATGACAAAGCATTTCAAAATATAAAGGCGATTGGTAAAATTGACATTTCACAGAACCAAATTTTGAATTTGCATTCCTTGGTATTCTTTAATGTTTCAAAGATTCTCCTGCTAGATGTTTCACAGAATCCTCTCACAGAAATAACCAATGAAATGTTTGTGAACATAAACTTACAACACATCACATCAAGTATTTCATTTTTCTGTTGTCTTGGACCACAATCCATATCTTGCAGTTTGTCAAGTGCAGTGAGAAAGGATTCATGTTCAGATGTTATTCCATCCTTTGCAATGAAAGTAACAACTTTAGTTATTGCAGTGTTCATTTTGCTGTCCAACACTGCTAATGCTGCCTTGCAAATAAGGAAAACATCTTGGAAATCTGATTCAGGCAAAAAAAACCTTTCAAACTGCTTGTTTTGGGACTTTCATTTGGAAACAATTTGCAGAGTGTTTACTTGGGTGTACTAGGAATTGCTGACATGTATTTCCAAAATAATTTTCCTTTGAAGGAAAGACAATGGCAGAAAAGTATCCCTTGTCTTTTTGCCTTTCTTGTATCCACATTCTATGGACTGTGCATTTCATACTTCTTGATTCTTATCTCCTTTGGAAGACTGATGGTTGTGTTGTATCCATTAAAGTCCAGGTTCATGCAAACAGGATTTGTGAAATCTTGTGTTCTGTACAGTGTGGCTGGCATGCTCATTCTGTCATTATGCATGTGTATTCCAGTGTGGAACTCAGCTGAAGAAATAATGAATGATTTGTGTTCTTCATACCCTGTTTTGCTCTTCATTTTTGTGTCACAAGTTTCTGCAGGTTTCACTGTGTTTATTGAATTTAATGATTTGGAGCAACATAAAACGACAAAAGAATAAGTTCAGGTCTACAAAAAAATCCTACTCATCAACTGTAATCAAACTGATTCTTGTTGTGTTTTTTAATGTTGCTTGTTTTCTTTCATCTATTTGTTTTCATGTGGTAAGTGTACATTTTGTTGAGCACCTGGATCACCTGACTGCCTGGAACACTTTGCTCATATTTTCAGTCCCAGCCATGTGCAATCCATTCTTTTTCATGAGACTTTCCCGTAGGAATCCCAGAAACATTTTGAGCACTGTTTGAAAGCTTTACCTTGGCAAGGAAAACAAATGACTTTTACCAAAATATTCAAATTTGAGCTGACAATATATATTGTTCTGTCCCTTAAAGCATGAGTACCAGAGACTAGATACATGACTTCAGTTGTCGTCTTAATGTTTGCTTGCAATTGTCCAGTTGTCACACGTCTGTGACAGATATCCAAGTCGGTGCAGTGGTCCCATAACCAATGCAGACTTTTTGTGCCAAGCTGTTGAGTCAACCAGAGGAGATCGCACTCTGCACCCTCAGTACTCACTGGGACCTGCAGCTGCTTCCTTACATCCGGGCATTTACACTTCTATCTCCATGATTTGCTAGTGATGCATATTCATACAGCCGAGTCTATTATTATTAGTCTTACTTCTGTGGATAATACACTTCTAAGAACTGATAGTACTGACCCGATAATACAACTTCCAAGTACAGTTGATCTGGTGATTTATTACAGTCAATAGCATCAGGATATGTATTATTTCTAGCGGCAGAACAGACTCTCACTTACTCATTACTCGGCCTGCACCTCTACCATCACCGCAGTCCTTGCAATATGCCCCATTTGTGTGTGACACCAAAGGACATTTTCTTTTGAGAAAAATCAGCCATATGTCTGTTTGTAATTGTCACAACACAATGTCTGTAAATGAACAACAGATATGAAAGAAAAATATCCCAGGAATATAAAAAAAATAAACCATCAACATTGGTCACTGCCCTTTGTTATTCCAACAAAAACTTTGTGTTTGGGAACACAACTTACAGTCACACGCATGCACATCACGGACGGATTCAACAAGAACCAAAACAGCAAACAAATTTTGTTTGTTGGTCATCTGAACGAAAATTGTTCACTTTTGATGTGGGTCTTGGAGAAGATTAGTTGAAGGCAACATGAATCAGTGATACGTTTCAGTGTGACTTACAAAGCTGGCTTCCTACATTTTTCTAAAGCATTGCATGGCAAGTGTTCTACTGAAATGTCGGAAAATACATTGGGGAGTTTTAGCAGCACGCTACGTTGTGTGTGCATTTGCGGCGAAGGAACGTGCCACTGAAATTGCCTAATTGTTGTCAAAGGAGGTAGACGTAGGCATCAGATTCACAAACACCTGATGGTGGTGGTGCCTTTATTGCGGGTGTTCACCCAGTCACCACAAAGTGTTTTGGCAAAATTCGGTCTGAACTCTCCTTGTTTTGAAACAGGAAATTCAACCCATTACATGCCCCCCTGGAAGAAATTTGACAGGTTATTTTCTTTGGTACTGTTAACAGATAGATATTCAAACACAATTTTGTTTTGTGTTTCCAGCACTGCCTCAAGATTTGAATTTGTGTGTTTCACCAGTGCAGGCTAAACATCAACCAAAATTTGTTGTCAGCTCTTCTGAACATACAAGAACAAAATGCTGCTTTGACACCAAGTGAACAGAAATAACACAAACTGAATGTTGCTGTTCTGTTTCACAGAGCTGAAGAAATAATGTCTTCTAGGATGTCAGTGGAATATGAAGCTGATGCAAAGGTAACCATTTGACATTCTGCATTAAAAGGAGAGTCTACCATGTGTCCAAGGCATACTGAGCAAGGACATCAAGATCAAACATGCTTTCAAGCCAGGGCAGGAGAGAACAGATGGAGCAGAGCTGAAGTTGGTGGCAGTTGCTGATGTGGGTTTACTGGATATTTCAGGAACACAACAGTCCTGCCCAATTGTACTGGACTTGGCATTGGTGTCATTCACAGCTGTTGTCACTGATGGACCTGCAGTTGTATTGTTGATTTCAGTTGTTCTTTTTGTGTGAGGGACACAACAGTGCAGCCTCACCCCATTCAGAGCTGTGTCATCAGTAGTGGGTATCTTCTCAACTCTGGTTTGGATGCCACAGATGACAAACCCTTCCTTACAGCTCTGCAAACCCTGCCAGAGGCCCCATCCTGGGACAGAAATCCCTGACACACCAAAAAGAGAATTGTTTTTCTTGCAATAGAGGAGCAAGTCATTGCCTGCAGTGTTGTCACCTGGATTCTGAAGATCTTGAAACCTAAAATCTGCTGCAGTGAATCCCTCTGTGCACTCAGCACTTTCTCCCCAGTCCCCCTTCCTACCCTTCCTGCTGCAGATTTCTTCACCATTGATGCAAATCAGGCAGATTGAGTTCAGAGCAGAGTCATCTTTTCTGTAACCCTGAGGTCCTTCCACTTGAAGTTTGAACTGCAAATCATGATCATAAAAAGATGCCAAACTCTTCCTGACAAAATTATGAAAAACAGTCAAAGAAACAACCACATGACAGGAACTTCAGAGAGGTTTACCTTTATCACATGTCCATCTTCACAAGTTTGTCGGCTTCCCCACTTGCCCCAAAGACCATTGAAAACCAGAACTTGGTCAGTTGCATTGTTGTTTGTACCTTCAGCATGTGAATACATATATTCATATGTGAGCACAAACAACAGCAGAGTGATGATTTTTAGAACCATTTTCAAGATCAATGAAACACAAATGAAAGAAAGTGTTTCAGAAGTCAAGTTTAAAACAGGCAGGAATTCAGTTCACTTTCTCCTGTCAAAACTGTGTGGACCAGTTGTTGAAAATCTTTTCCTGTTTGTCTTCCAAGCAAAATCCTGGCAAACCCTGAAGAACAGCAGATGAGATTGGATTGGTCAACTGCCACTGCAAAACAGGAATTTTCATTTCAATTTGCATTTAGGTTCTTTTGCTGTATTTTCTTGAAGGTTTGAATTTTATTTAATTTGAGATTTTACAACTCCAAATGGCCTCTCATGATGTTTGCCTGTTTCAGTTACAGAAAGGTGCCTTCCAGGTGGCTCACCCTTCTCTTTCTTGGAGGATTTTCCAGGCAGTTTGGATGGACAAGTTTTGAACTGGCAAATGTTTGGGCCCCCTTCCACAATGGACATAACTGGCATAAAAATGCCACTATCTGAGTTGGGAACTTGCTTCCTTTTACAAGGATGTTCCCTAAAAGAACAAGCTGTAGGTCACACATTTTTGCACATTGTTGACCCACAGATCTACATGGGGGACAATTTGGATATGCCTGTGGGTACCTGGAAACCAGATTTTTACAAATAAAAAATGAATGCTGCTCCTCAAACATCCAACAAATATGCCACATATTGTTGACACAGTTAAATGCCAAATATTTAGATCAGTACTTTTTTGGAACAGAGTGCAATTTGTCCAACCAACTCCCAAGGTACCCCCAAGTTTGCACTTTGTGATCTCTTGTTCAAAGAAAAATCTTGAACTTGAAACCATACTGCAAGATGCACTCAGAAATACAAATACCCCAACATTTGATTGAACAAACTGCATGTTTCCTTCATACCCTTGTTTTTTGCTGCACCCCAATTTCAGCTTTCCCAATTGTTTTTGCAAAAAAAATATCAATTTGACTCCAATTAAATTCATCACTGCCTCCAAACAACTATTTCAACTCTTGCTAAGTCAGTCTTCATCCCAATGTGTGATGTTTGTCACAGAAATGTTTCCAATACCCAGTTTTGTAATGCCAATAGCATAGTGCACATCTTCTGTTCACAATCTACCTGCAGAAAGTGTCACTACAATGGAGTCTCATGCTATTCCACCTCAGTTGCTATGTTTGACCCTTTTGTTCACCCTTTTGCCTTTGCAATGTCACCAAAGCATCACATGATCAAAATCCAACCAGTCACAAGTTACTGTGCAGTCTGATTCACTTGTATTTTCCCAGACACACAGTTTCTGTGGTATCTTCTCAAACTGGATCACAGACTTGGGTGCTCTGAGCCTTCAGTGTCTCCAAGTCACTCAATGCCAATTGGGTCACACTATGCACCTGGTCTACTTATAGTCTTGTGTGCCCTACTCAGCCTGTACTGTCAAGTTTGGATGGGGGTACACCCCCAAAGATGGTCATGTCCACCTTGCTGGCTGGCAGTCAAGAGCATGCCAAATTGGAAACGGCCAATCAGAAAGCCTCATTCATTTGAGGTGACTGGCATGTGACCTCTCCAAATATGGTCTTCCCCTCACATGTGATCATTAGATTATTCTGCATTGAGACCTTTTCTGGTGAGTAAACACCCTGCAGCAGAATCCCAAGTGGCCTGTGTCTTTCGAGCTGCCTGCCATTGCATGATCTGCCCAAATATGGCATTTTACTCTATTTTTGAGGTTGCATAAAACCTGCTGATTTGGTATTGACTGAGTACAAAGTTTCAACATGGCCCATGTGGGATCAAAACCAACATCTAGCCTCATGTTGTCCTGGCAATGAATGTCCTCACTGGACACATGCTCATTTGCTGGCATTCTAACATTGCCATGATGGTGCTGGCATCCCAGAGCCCACAGCAACATTCACAGTATACCAGGGTCCATCCAGAACATGGGACAATATAACATGAATTTCATACATATTAAATTGATTTTCCTTCCTCTGGAGTGTTCTGTATTTTCTTCATGAACCATTGAAAGGGTTTTTGAACCAACAAACAACAAGAAAAGGACTTGGAGAAAAACTCTTGAATGTGGGTCAGTTAACTTCCCCACTGGAGGGCAATGTCCACCCCACCCAAATAATACCAGCCCAAACACCCCATTGAAGTCTGACATTCTTGGTTGGGCCCAGCTGCAGTGCATGACAGACACAAGGTTCAGACACAGTTGACCCTGGATAAAACACATTGACACACCCTAGCCTGACAAACATATGAGATGTATGTTTTTTCTCAAAATTGTGATACATGTTTGGTTATGGTTCACAGTGTCTTAATCCACACTGCAGCTCAGTCTTGCTTTGGAATGTTCACAATTAGGTTCAGTGGGGTTGGGAAGATCAAAGTTTTATCTGAAAAGTATTTGCTTTTTGGGCTTCAGGGGACTTGATCATCAACTTGAAAAAAGTGGAATTCCTTTGACAAAAGCCAGATATTGAACAACACAAAATCAACAGATGTGCAGCCTTGTAGTGTTCTGAAACCATTATGGCACAATTGAAGGTGAATACAAGTCATCTTTTCATTTTCGATTGTGACATGAAACAATGTTGAACCAATAAATCAAATCAGTTTCTTGTGTTCAGCACCCTGTACAGGACCAATGAGTACAACACTTGTGTGTGTGGATTGTTCAATTTTTGGGGGGGTCAAGGTAACGTGCTCCTCTGGATGAGACTCAAGTTACCCCCCCCCCCAAAAAAGAAAGTTATTCAAGACATGGAATGTGTATCAATCATTCTCTCACGAATACAAAGACAAAATGTGCCACGCAGCAAAATGGTACAGAGGCAGTTCTGATACAATGGACTGCAGTCACATCATTGCATTTTTTGTTGAAATGAAATCTGCATCCAGCCAGCCGAATTGTTCACTCACAATTGTATGAGTTATAGTGCAAATCAAACCAATGAGTTCAATCTGTCTATCTGGGCAGAAGAGGAATGTCTCCCAGGTCACAATCCCAGCCTCCATCCCTCTCACTGCCCCACTCCTCTTCATTCGGCTTCTCGTGGTTTCTTTTCAGGTCATTTTTCTTTGTTTTGTGAACCTTTTTCTGTTCCTTCCTTGAGTTTTTGTTTCCATATTTTCTGTCAGTTTTATCTCTTGCTTTTTTAACTGGACCCCTGTCACAATCCATCTTTCTCTTGGGCCGAGCTCCACCAAAGTCACCCATATCAACATCTGCATTTCCAGCCAGCTCCAAGTGGTTGTTTGTATCACCAGCCATCACATCATCATTCATGGCATCATTCTCATTTTCACTGTCACTCTCCACCACAATGACCCTCAGCCTCCTGCTCCTGTTCACCTCCTGCAGTCTCATCTCTATTTTCAACATTGCTTCTTATTCTACATCACTGATACAGATGGGTTCCTTCACATGTGCTTTGGTCATTTCCCTGTTCTCTGCTGGCTCATATCTCTCAAAGCTTTTGTCCTCAATATCAATTGGTCCAGCTGCAGCTAGCACAATGACATCCATTTCTTGCTCTTCCTGTTCAGCTGAGTCAATGGCCCCTTCGTGATCTTGTTTCATGTGGATTGTTTTGCAAATCTCCTTTCTCAGCACTACAAACAGTGAGGTGTCTTTCTTGACTTGGTTTTGTGGAAAACCATCCTTCTTCTGCTTCTTCAGTTCCTTTAGTGGAACTCTGGGCATGGCAAACTGCAGTCTCTACTTTGCTAAATGCTAAACAAAAAACAATGCAGAATTCTGTTTGGTAAAACAAGACAGTTCCCACAACAACTTCAAGAACACCACACAGTGAATGCCATGGAAATGCATGCACAGGAATACAACCCTTCATAGGAAACAGTGAAAATACAGCTTACAAGATCTTTGCAGTTGATATATGAATTTGCTTCGATATGATCCTTCAAATTTGCATCTTTGATGTCTCCAGTTATAATTTCATCCTGCATCAATGTGACAAGATACTTTCCATTTGTTTTCTTGCTGTACATGTGAGCATGGGTAAACTCTTGCAAAAGCCACCGAGTCTGCACAGTATTCTGGAGAACTGCTTTCCTGAGGGTGTCAAAATCAGAAATTAGTTTCAAAGTATTGACAAACATTGTTTCTTTGCCTTCCACCAAAAGCTCCTTTCTTCCCTGGCTGAAGGTTCTCACACTGCCAAAGGGAAGCAACTTCAGATTTATCTGCTGTAATGAACAGAAACAAACCTGGAGATAATTGCAATTGTCCTTCTGCTCTCCTCAATGGCATTCTGAATGTTTTCCAGAATGCACTTTCCTGGCATGAAATCCCTCTCATGAATACAGACTGTGAATCCCAACTCTTCCTCCAGATAAATTAAGACATGTTTCAACATGAAGTCTCTGTCAGCATCACTGCCAAAATTTATTGGCATCAACACACACAAACATCCCAGGACAGGAATTTACAACAAAAGTCACAATGAGTTGTGCCACCTTTACTTTCCTGTATATGACAAAAGCATCATACTCCAGCTCTTCCAAAAAATAGATGTCCAAATGTCACCAAACAGATATCAATCATAGCATATGCTCTGTGCTGCTGGCCACACAACCATGTGCCAACAGATGTTACTTGGCGATCCTCAGCCACCAACAATTTGAATTCACACATGCACACATAAACACCCGCACACACACACACTTGGACATATACACATGCATACACACATACATGCACATACATTCACAAACCTGGTGGCAGCACTAGATGTAAGGGCATCAAGTTGACACACAGCTTTTTTTCGCAGCAGGCTCTGCAGGCGCAAAATGTACATGTAGACTGGCACTGAGCCTGCCGATTCAACTCCCCAATGCTGGAAAATTCCACTTGTGTGGAAACAGACCAAATTTACTTATTTTTAGACCAAACTCGGGTTTGAGAGCCCTTTTGTAAGTGGATAACTTGGAGAAAAAAGGCAACTGATTTTTTCTTCAGTTTTCTAATACAATAAATTCTTGCCAAGTTTACTGTGGACTCTTCCAGAACAGGGGAGATGCTTTTACAAGCTATGTGCTACGTGTACGTTTTGCGGCTACGTAGCCTGCTGCTGAAACTCCCCACAGATCTGAAAGTCACGTCAGTGACGCAACGTGACGCGAGGTTTGAGCGACGCGTGGGAATTTGAAACGTCGTGTCTGAGAGTTAGGTGTCTTCCATTCAAGCAGTTTTCACATTGGTGACGCGCCATCATGTTTTTTTGACGTCAGCGTCAAAATTTAACATTGCACCCAATGGTGGAATTTTGACGTCAGTCCAGAGAATGACCATGCGTCACACAAGGTGAAAACCCCTTCAGGTGTGTGGCTGACCGCAAGAAAAGGGGTGTGACTTTGCTTGTGGGTGGGACAAAGGGCGACGTCAGCTGGGTGTGGATAAAATAAATTTATGGAACACGCCTGATCTGTTCCTTGCACTCGGACAAATGTGGAAACATATCTGATTATTCTTTTGTCACCAGGTGCCAAGTAATCTGCCTGTGTGAAGTGTATGAATATTCTGAGTTCCACCAAATCTCCTCCAGACCCAGCAACACTACACACTACTTGCCTTGACATTTTGATCCGACCTGGATATCTGAATATTCTGACATCCACCAAATGTCCTGGAGGTCCAGAGAAACTGCGGCAGAAAATCTCCAGTCTCTGCCTGGATATCGGAAAATTCTGTTTGTTCACTCTGCCAAATATCCTCCAGAAAACTGTATGCATAAACACTGGTCTTTGCTAGAATATCTGAATAATCTGTGCACTCCAGGCAGGCTGCTGGGATACTGCGCACTGCATCTTTCTCAAAGCCATGTTCACCCTGATGCTGTTGATATCAATAAGCGCTCAATGTAAACTTTCATACTGCAAGGACGGTGGTGATGGTAAAGGTGTAGACCGAGTAACGTGTGAGTGAGTGAGAGTCTGTTCTGCCGACAATTGATAATATCCTGATGCAGTTGACTGTGATAAATCACGAGATCAACTTGTACTTGGAAGTTGCATTATCGGGTCAGTACATCCTATTCTGAGAAGAATGTAACTGACAGAAAAAGACTATGATTATTAATGACTCGGCTACATAAATATGCATCGCAAGCGGAGGTAGGAGTGTAAATGCCCGGATGGAAGGAAGTGGCTGCGGGTCCGAGTGAGTACTCAGGGAGCAGAGTGTGATCTCCTCTGGTTGACTCAACAACTTGGCACAAAAAGTCTGCGTTGGTTATCGGACTGCTGCACGGACTCTGATAACTGTTACAGACGTGTGACAGCCGGAGTTGCGAGAGAAAACGGACACCACCGACGACATAGTCAATTTATTCACCGGTTTCACACTTAAAGGGACAGAACAACACGGGACCTGTTGGGGGGGTATCAGAAATGGTCAAGACCATTTAATGACACCCGTCACCGTGTGCCGTGAAAGATTGATGTTGAGGTCACAGTTTTGCAGTCTTGGTCCCTATTTTTATGGAGGTCACCAAGGTGAATACCCGCTTTCTTCGTGCACTGAATATTCTGTTGGCTCTACCAAAATGTCTCCCGGGGTCTGGAGAAAACAACACAGAAAGTCTCGTGGTTTGGTCTCAGCTGAAGTTTGGTGCTTGTTTGTTTGACCTTGACATCTGAATATTCTGCATCCTCCACCAAATGTCCTGGAGGTCCAGAGAAACTGCGCACAAACTCTCTGGCCACCTGGCCTGGATATCTGAATATTCTGCGCGCTCCACCAAATGTCCTCCAGAAACTGTGCACAAAAAATGGGAGTGTTCGATTTACCAATCCGTCCATCCATTCAACCATTACAATTCCAGAATGGCCCTTCCGTCCTGCAGAGGAGAATGGCCAAGACCAATCTGGAATGGCTGGAACTGCACAAATCCTGTTCTTTTGGCGCAATTCTGAAGCAATTCCAGATTTACGGAAGGACAAATCGAACGCTCCCTTTATCACTGGTTTTTCGTGGATATTTCTGAATATTTTGTTCACTCCACCAAATATCCTGGAGGTCCAGAGAAACTGCGCACAAACTCTCTGGTCTTTGCCTGGATATCGGAAAATTCTGTTCACTCCGCCAAATATCCTCCAGAAAACTGTGCGCATAAACACTGGTGTTTGCCAGAATTTCTGAATATTCTGCGCACTCCACCAATTCCCTCCAGATAGAGAGAAACTGCACACAAAATCTGTGGTCTTCTCTTTACTCAACGCATTCGCATTCTATCACTGAGCCTGTTTTTTTTTTCCGCACACATTGTCACACAGCTGTTTACCAGGGGAAGTTTGGACACAACACTGAGGAAGATGTTGGCCGACCTGTTCTTGTGCTTGATTCTTGCCTCTTGTGGTCTTGCTAACCAATACTACACAAGTCATGGTGAGTTGATATCAAAGATCTCTGCAAGGACACTGTGAACCAGAACTGTGACTTTGTTCTGAGTCCATGTGGGGCAAAGAAAGGGTGACAAGTTGATCTCCAAGATGCTTGTATTGTGACTCAGAACTGTGATTCTGTTGTGAGTGCATGTGACCAGCTTTTTCCATTTAATTCAACTTGATTCTCAGAAAGTTGTTCTGGCACAATAGACAAGCCAAACAGGGTCTGTCACAACAATACAAGCTCCTGGTGCAGCAAACCAGAAGGTCACCCAGCAAAGTCATGCAGCAAGGTCACTCAGCAGGGCCACCCTTTTAAGATCCAACCAAGATGTATGTGGCTGGTGGTGCACATTTGACACAGGTTCACCTCAGAAACTTGTAAGGCAGGGCAGGGCGGAGCATGACATATTGTGCAAGATCTACATGTAAATCTTTTCTTGTTTCATCACAGGCAGCTCACTGCCCCAGATCCCTGACATATCCAGCTCAAGGTAAGAAACTTTGGTCAATCATTTCAAATGCTTTTAGTGATTTGTGCCAGCCAGGCACTGGTCGAGTGTGAACACTAAAGGCATCCTCTTCGAAAAGTATGTGTACAGCAGTTTCTCCATGAAAATGGCACTCAAATGTGTTCATATTTAGTCTGTAGATTTGTTCTGGGTTGAGGATAAGGCGCCAGAAAGAGTTTTTGTTGGAATGCAGTAACAAAAAGTTGGCTCCATGCCAACTCCAAAGTTTTAGTCTTGTCTGGAGCTGTTGACCTCAGGCGCAAATCACGCGAGGCCGGTGGGCCTTTTTTTTTTTTGCTCACAACTGTGCCCTTGTCTTCCGTGACCAGATGAAAAAAACTTCCCCTCTGTTTCAACAGCACCAGCGTCACGTTGAAAAGCAGCAATCCCATCACCATCACAAAGATAACACCACATCCGTTCAGCCATAGGATCAATTCCGCCATCATACGTCTTCACTGCGGTCTGGAAGTCTGCAATTCTGCAACAAGTGTACAGCTGGACATAATCCTGCACAACCTGGAAAAACTCACCAAAACTGTTGAGGATCTACAGGTACGTGTTGCCACGGTGCATTTTGGGGCCGGTGTTGCATGCCCAATTGACACCCCCCTTGATACGTGCTGATCGGGCACGGCTCCACAACCCATGCCCGATAAGCATGTGTGAATAGGGCATGCCTTCAATGGTGCGCCCCATTGACACGTGTCAATGAGGCACAGTTTCAACCATTGCCCAATTGACATGTTTCAATCTGGCATGGCTCCACAACCAGTGCCCGATTAGCATGTGTCTGTAGGGAACACATGTCAACCAGGTTCGCAACACAGGCACTTTGCTCGAGGTGTAGCAGCAATAAGCACTGGGATCTGTTGTTGTGTTTTCTTCAGAACCGCTCCGTCCAGGTGGCACCACCACAGGAACCGGAAGTAGAGCCTGCACCATTGGTCACCCTGGACATGGGCAATGCGGTCACTAGCCTCGTGACCTTCAAGGTCATCAAGAACGAGTCTGCCCCGCCCCAGGACTTCAACATCACCGTGGACCTGTTGGGACCTCTGATGCCACGTGAGTTCTTGCATACTCAAGCTGCATGAGTACATCGGCTTCTGAGGCAGGGCGCGTGCAAAGCGTCGAGGCGAAAATGTTGACCCTGAATGACGTGTCATTGGGATTCCCATGGAATCTCAATACAAACCATATTGATTTTTTGAAAGTCAATGTGGTCTACTATTCAATGAAATGAAAGCACAAGATATCTTCTCTCTCAGAAGAGATCTTCTCTCTACGTTTTCTTGCCATTTGGTTTGTTAGGGTTTGGGTAAATCTCAAAGTTCAAGCACCAATCCTTATGGTACGTTGTTCAGGGTCAAACTGGCGTCGAACGATGCACAGTGCGCGACCCCTCTTAAGGTGGGGAAAATGCATGGGCTGCCCCTGACTACTCACCAACATGCGCTTCTATCCTGGTTTTCTGCAACTGTAAGTGCCACTCAGGAGATAAGTCCCCGTATGAATTGTTCACAAACATCTTGGTTCACTTGTGTCACAACTTCCGCTAGGAAGGTGCAGTAAGAGTAAGGTTCTGGATGACAGAGCGAAGAGGGTGCATGGGAACTCGGAGCACAGAGCTGACTCGGCTTTACTAGTGCTCAGGGCTGAGACTAATTGGTGTCATGTGGTTACTGGACCCCGCACTGTGGAAGTCATGAACAGATCATTGTTTCCATACCACCAGTCTTATCAGGTACAAACCACCTTTTTAAGTGCCCAGGTCACAAGCATTGTTGTGTATTATTGTATTTGCAGCTTGCTTCTGTGGGTATGACCACCTCCCTGACTGCAACATCAGTGTCAACCTGGGGGATACCTGCTGCTCAGACCAGTACAGTATGTAGGTCATGTGACCCCACATCTGGACAAGTATAGCAACAGGTCATGTGACATCACCTCTGGATCTCTGTAAAGGACAAGGGCAAATCCAATATTGCATTGGTGACCCAATTGGATTATCTGGTTTCTCATCTTTTTGGATGCTTCAGTTTACCTTGGTCCTCAAGAGTTTCCTGTGATAAAGTTCCTTCCTGTTGCAGACTCATGCCAACCTGTGTGTGCAAAAGATGGGTATGTTCACCTGACCTTTGACCTTGGAGCTGAAGGCAGTTCCATCAAGGATGTCTCCTTCCAGTTCCTCCAGGCTCCGCCAGATGGCAACATCTCCATGAAGATTGATGTCACTGGCATGGCTGGAGAATCTTCTGTATGTACATCCCTCATTACAGAGGGCAAAGAGACAACTTTGACATGTGAATAGATTTGCTCTGGCTGACCCCAAAGGCTGGACAATTTTGGTGCAGCCAGTCTGCCTGAATCAGTATAAAAGCAGAGCCACTCGCATTTGGTAGAAGAGGAGGGTCAATGTAATTCAGATGCCCATAGATACTTCATTTGTCCCACACAGGTTGATGCTTCCCCAATCTGGTCTGCTGTGGTCACAATTCCCAGCACACAGGGCAACAAAATAAATTTTCCTGGAACCTTCCTCGGCATCACTGATGCATCTGGAAAACCACTGTATGAGGTCATGGACAGGAAGGTGACCAAGCTCTGCCTGACCCTGTATGATGTAACTGGACCAATGATCATTGATGATGTTTCTGCCCTGATCTGTGACCAGCCTCAGGTTAGTGGAAACACAAGAGCCATGTACAGAGGTGTAGATCAAGGCAGAAAAAGGCAGGGAGGAATGCAGGCCCAGGGAAGGGGGGTAGGAGTTGAGGCAAAGGTAGAATTTGTGGTGGGTTTTGCAGCTTCAGGTTTGGGGCATGCTGGTGCCTCAATCCTTCAGAGTACATACTGAGGAAGATTCAGAATGCTGTGTGTCTCATGAATTGATGTCATCAAATGTGGGTTGTTGTACTGATCATGCACAAAACACATTGAATCAAATAGAAGAGCATTTGCCCTTTCCTTGCAGCCTTTGTATGGGTGGAAGCAGATCCACCAGATTTACAATGAAGCTGAAGAAATCCTTGCTGAGGAGTGATGAGAACAGAAGCAACATAAGTTGAGCACCACCAAATTCATCCACACATTATTTGGCAACAGAGGAGTGATACCTCTACAAGTGTCTGGCACATGTTTCAGGAAAATTTGAACCAAGAAGACTTCAAAACACAAGGAATTCAATTGCACATTGTGTCAAAGGAATATCAGTTTGTTGAAGTGCTCTGAAATAGTGGCATACTAACTCCATACTTACTACCTATATTTACTCCATGTTGTAAGGATTATTTTGAAAAGTAATACTTGGTAGTGAAAAGACAGTTTCAAATTTCAGGAGAATGTGAACAGAGAATTTGAACAGAGAAGACCCCAAAAAAACAACGAAAAATTCAATTCCACATTGTGTCAAATGAATCTTGGTTTGTTGAAGTGTTCTGATTTTGTGGCATACAAACTCCATAATTACTCTACATATATTATGTATTTACAATGAATTATTTTGCAATGCATTATGTTGCAAACTTTTACTTGACAGTTTGCAGTTTCAAATTTTAAACACCTTTGTGTCTGTAGATATTATGACCACATGGCATTGTTCCTTCTCACCACAAATTCAGAACTTGTTGAACCTGAGATTTGCTTTCTTTTTTGCTGCCAAGATGTTTTTGTTGCTTCTGACTATTATTCAATTACAGGAGGCCAAAATGTGCAACCCATCAAGCAAAACAAAGAATGAGCTGATACAATTAAAAATTTTCAAGTTAATTTTAATGTTTACCTTGTACAGCAAGTCAGTGAATAAACAAAATAATAGCCTGCTCTGAAACTACCAGAAGCCAAATAATTTCTTTAGATATGGCAGATGTCAGTCAGCCTGGAACAACACTCACAGAATGGATCTTAGATGTCAAAGAGAGCCAGTTTTTTGTGCTATTTTGCTGAACCTGGAGGACATTTGATGGAACAAAATGTTCACCACCTTGATATTTTTCTGCCTTGTGATTGGTCAGTTCATGGAACAATTTTTGACTTCTGGGAACAATGTTGCATCCAGTGTGAAGTTAGTATTGTTTCTGGCTTGCTTCAGAGAAGACTGAGGTGAACACAGAATGTCACAGTTTGCTGACAGGAGAACTGTGCACTCTATTGAATGTCATAGAGCTCCAAAGATGCTGCACACAAAGTCTGCCATTTTTGCCAGGATTTCTGGTTGTTCTGAGCACTCCACCAAATATCTTCCAGGTCCAGACAAACTGCACACAAAATTGTCTTGTATTCATCTGGAGATATGAATATTCTGAGCTCCACCAAATGTCCTCCAGACACAGCAACACTACACTTTGACTTGGACATTTTGATCTGACCTGGTAAGAAATCTGAATATTCTTTGCCCTCCACCAAAAGTCCTCCAGAAAACTGTGCACATAAACATGGGTCTTTGCCTGGAGATATCTAAATATTCTGTGTGCTCCACCAATTGCCTCCAGGTCCTATATGCTTCATCAAATGTCATCCAAGTCCAGCAAAACTGAGCACACAATCTGTGGTGTTTGTTTTGTGTGTTCAAATTGCAGTGAAGAACAGGAGCTTTGCAGCACATTTTTTCAACTGAAGTTTGAACACAAATGGAAGTGACAACAATGGGAGATAAAATGACCAATGCAGAATGGACAGTTTTGCAATTGCAACATTAAGATTGCAAGAAATATCACCAACCTTGGGTATATATTGTTGCTGTTGAGACAGACAATACTAAAATTGATTCCAATAGAAGCACTGATGAAAGTAACTCCACAAAATCCTTTTCTTTTCCTGACAGAATGTTTGTGATCACTTTGTTTTTGGCAAATGAGCACCAATTTGAACTAAATAAATGCAAATAAAAATTTTGAACTGAGTATACAAATTCTATTCTTTAGATTTGCTACAAATGACATGAAAACCTTGTCCTTGTTGCCCCTGGCATTTGCTCACACAAGTTCAACTTTATGTTATGTATGGGGGTGTTCAGGCCAGCATCGTTCCAGAGCCTTCAGCTGGCTGAGCCTGTTTGCATCGTTCGCCCAGAGAGGGGAGCTGATCTCTCCCATCTCTGTTGGCCAGGTCCTAAAAAGCAGTCACACACCTGTGGTTGATTCAGGTGTTTATTCACACTTACCTGAGCTTCAGAGAAGCAAAGCCCAGAGTGCCAGAATACACAGGTTTAAATAGTGGCTGAAGCTGTGCTTCAGAGGAGAGTGGGAAAGAATCATGTGTGATCAAACCAGCAATCCAGGGTTCGATTGATATTGGTTCGATTACACAACATTCATGTTTTGTGATGAAATTGAGCTGTGGTTGCACTAAATATTCTGGTGACTTAAGTTGGATGTCAAGTCACATCAAGATGGTTTCAGCTCCTCATGGCGTTATTCGTCAAATGAAATCATGGAATGTGACCAAATAAAGATGTGAACAAACTGCTCTCAAACTGGCTTGCTTTGGAGATATGGGAGGCAGTACAATGGGTGTGCTTGCAGGTATGGGTGTGTGTTGATGTAGGTGCATGTTTGTGTGTGTGTGTGTGTGTGTGTTTCCAAGAGACCTGTTGTGTTGAGGTCCAGAGTGGGAGGGTCACCAGTCTCTGCATGGAGGGGAAACAGCCATGTGAAACTGATGGGAGTGGGAAAGGATGTGGGGTGTGCTGTGTGTGAGGTGGATGTGTGTGTTATTGTCTGAAGGCAATTGGTGTGTATGTGTGTGAATGTGTGGCTGGAGATGGTGTGTGAGGGCTTGTGCATGTGGGGTGTGCATGTGAGAAGGCGCCTTTGTGTGGAGGGCACATTGAGAGAGGGTCAAAGACCAAGACTCCAGTTTTCACACTGGAAAGGTGTTGCAACAAGGCAGGGTTGTGGTTTACCACATCCAAAAGATGTGCCCATTTGATTCATGCAGACAGTTTATCAATTTTACAGCCCCATGTAGCTTGGGACCCTAATGGGTTGGAGACAGTGGGAATGATGTGGTCCATTTGGGAGAACTCAGTTGGGTGTATGCCAGAATTGAATGCACCTGATGTGTTCTTTGTATCTCCACAATTGTTGTGTGTGGGTAGCTCTGCTACCCATGCATTCCACAGTAAAAGTGTCACACATTTACTGTACCACAGTGTTGCAGGCAGTTCCAGTCACACTGTGCCAGACAGGGATAGAACAACACTTGGCATGTAAGCACACCAGTTGGTTCATTCTCAATCTGGACTGGTTGTGTCTTGGTGTTAGTTTTGGCTTTTGAAGTTAGCATCAGAGGCTGGCTGGGAGGGGAGCTTTGGCTTGGCACAGCTCTACCCAACCAGTTGCTTGGAGTACTCAGTTCTCTGACAAAAGCTGCATTGCACACATGGAAAGATGTGATTGTTTCACAAGACACAATTGCACCTGTCACACTTTGCTGGTGCCCAAGAGTGAGCACATTAAATTCTCAGGTACAGTTACAGTTTCTTACAACCACTGGATTGGAGACAGTGTGAATGAGGTCTGTGAATGAGGTCATCCACTTTGGGATAACTTGGTTGGATGTAGCACCTGACCTGCTCCTTGTGCTTCCACAATGGCACCCATCACACTTTGGTGGTAATCTTTCTGATACCTGATGCTGGTGGTGCAGGTGTTCGTTCAGTGACCACAAATTGTTTTTGGCCAAATTCAGTGTGAATGCACTTTGTTTTGAAACAGGACATTCAACACATTACATGGAACTAGAAATGAACTTGACAGGCTATATTCTTGGGAAATGTGAACAGAAGTTCCTGGCACTGTTAACACATGGATACTGAAACACTTTTTGTGTGTTTCCAGCACTTCTTCAAGATTTGAATTTGTGTGTTTTGCCAGCACAGGCTAAACATTTGCCCAAATTTGTTGTCAGCTCTTCTGAACATGGAAGAACAAAATGCTGATTTGACACCAGGTGAACAGAAATAACAAAGTCTGAATGTTGCTGTTCTGTTTCGCAGAAATGTTGGCTTGCAGAATGTCAGTGGAAGGTGAAGCTGATGCAAAGGTAGCCATTTGACATTTCTACATTCAAAAGGAGAGTCTAACATATGTCCAAAACACACTGAGCAAGGACATCAAGGTCAAACATGGTTTGAAACCAGAGCAGGAGAGAACAGATGAAGCAGAGCTGGAGTTGGTGGCATTTGCTGATGTGGCTTCACCAAATGTTTCAGTGGTATCAATCACAGTGGTCTTCACTGATGGACCTACAATTACATTGTTTATTTCAGGGGTTCCGTTTGCATGAGGGACACAACAGTCCAACCTCACCCCATTCAGAGCTGTGTCATCAGAAGTGGGAATCTTCTCAACTCTGGTTTGGATGCCACAGATGACAAGCCCTTCCTTACAGCTCTGCAAACCCTGCCAATCACCCCATCCTGGGATAGAAATTCCTGACACATCAAAAACAGAATCATTATTCTTGCAAGAGAGGAGCAAGTCATTGCCTGCAGTGTTGTCACCTGGACTGTGAAAATGTTGAAACTGAAAATATGCTGCAGTGAATCCCTCTGTGCATTCAGGACTTTCTCCCCAGTCCCCCTTCCTACCCTTCCTGCTGCAGATTTCTTCACCATTGATGCAAATCAGGCAGATTGAGTTCAAAGCAGAGTCATCTTCTCTGGGACCCTGACTTCCTTCTACTTGAAGTTTGAACTGCAAATCATGAGCTTTTATGCAAAAATCTTCCTGACAAAACCATGACAAACAGTCAAAGAAACAGCCACATGATAGGAACTTCAGAAATGTTTACCTTTGTGGCATGTCCAGATTCACAAGTTTGTCTTTTGCCCCACTTTCCCCAAAGACCATTGAAAACCAGAACTTGGTCAGTTGCATAGTTGTTTGTACCTTCAGTATGTGAATACATGTACTCATGTGTGAGTACAAACAACAGCAGATTGGTGATTTTGAGAACCATTTCAAGATCAATGAAACACAAATCAAAGTAAGTGTTTCAAAAGTCAAGTTTCAAACAAGCAAGAATTCATTTCACTTTCTCTTGTCAAAACTGTGTGGAGCAGTTGTTAAAACCTTTGCACATTGATGTCTTTGAAGCAACATACTGACAAACACTGAAAAACTGCACACAAGTTTGGATTGGTCAACTACCACTGAAAAATAGGATTTTTCATTGCAATCTGCATTTAGTTTCTTTTGCTAATATTTCTTCAAGGTTTTGTTTTTCAATTTGAGATTTTACAACTCAAAATGGCCTCTCATGATATTTGCATGTGTCATTTGAAGATAGGTGTGTTTCATGGGATTCACTCTTCTCTTTCTTGGATGTTTTTCCAAGGAGTTTAGAGGGACATCTTTTGAAAGGGCAAATGTTAGGACCCCTCCTAACTTTCTTACCCTGGACATATGTGCCTTGAAAGATGCCACCATCTGGGTTTGTATATTTCACTACCCAAAAGGGGAAACTTGCTTCCTTACCTGCTTACCATTGTGTGATCTGCCCAAATATAGCATTTAATTCTTGAGTTTTCAAGGTCTCACAAAACCTGCTGGTTTGGTATTGACTGAATACAAAGTTTCAACATGGCCCATGTTGTCATTGCAATGAGTGTTCTCACTCGACATACTCTTCATTGTACCTCCTTTGCTGGCATTCTAACACTGCTATGATGTGGCTGGAAAACTGAAGCCTGCAGTAAGATTCACAGGGGACTAAGGTCCTTCCACAACATGGGACAACATAACACCATTTTCATAAATTCTAAAATGATTTTCCTTCCTTTTGAGCTTTCTGTACTTTCTTCCAATTGAAAGAGTTTTTGAACCAACAAACAAGAAAAGGACTTTGGGTGTAACTCTTGGATATTGGACACTTTTTTGTCCATTGGTGGGCAAGGTCCACCCCAGCCAAATAGAACCAGCTCAAACACCCCAAGTTTCCCCATTGAAGTCTTCGATTCCTGGTTGGGCCCAGCTGCTTTACATGACAGACACAAGGTTCAGACACAGTTGACCTTGGGTAAAACACATTGATCACACCAAGCTGAACAAACACTGAGATGCACATTTTTCTCAAAATTGACTGGGGATACATGTTTGGTCAATGCCCCCAGTGTCCGAATCCACACTGCAGCTCAGTCTGGCTTTAGTATGTTCACCATTTGGTTCAGTGGGGTTTAGAAGATCAATGTTTATATCTGAAAAGTATTTTGTATTTTTTGGGCTTCAGGGGACTTGATCATAAACTTGAGAAATGTGGGATTCCATTGACAAAAATGATATGGAACAACACAAATTCAACAGATGTTCAACTGTAGGAATGAAACCATTGTGGTGTAAAATTTGAGGTTGGATATGTGCCATATTTGTACTTTTGATGATGACAAAAATCAATGTTGAACTTTTTGGTGTTTGCAAAAAAATTAAATCAGTTTCTTGCAAGCAAGATAAACAGATTGCAGGCAAAACAATATGTAGAATGTTCAGAGACCACAGGACCAGTGGACACACTGCCTGTGTGGATTGTCCCACAGGTCAAGAGATACTGGGCACAAAAACTGTAAAAAATATTGAATATTCTGCACATTCCACCAAACACCCTCCAGTTCCAGAGAAGATGTTTGCAAAATGTGTCATCTTCACCTGGACATCTGAATGTTCTGTGTGCTCCACCAGGGACCCCCTGCCCAGATCCAGAGAAATTTAGCACAAAGTTTCTGACATCTGTTGAATTTTTTACCAAATGTACTCCAGATCAAACAGATATGTGTGGAAAAAAGGCTAGTCATCATTGGGTCTACTTGACCACTGAACAGAAACATTTTGTGTGCTCCAGGCACTGGTTTACCTGGCATAATGAGAAGTTTGAATGTTCTATATGCTTCATCAAATGTCATCCAGGTCCAGCAAAACTGAGCACACAATCTGTGGTGTTTGTTTTGTGTGCTCAAACTGCAGTGAAGAACAGGAGCTTTGCAGCACATTTTTTCAACTGAAGTTTGAACACAAACAAAAGTGACAACAATGGGAGAGAAAATGACCAATGCAGAATGGACAGTTTTGCAATTGCAACATTAATATTGCAAGAAATATCACCAACCTTGGGTATATATTGTTGCTGTTGAGACAGACAATACTAACATTGATTCCAGTAGAAGCACTGATGAATGTAAATCTACAAAAAACCTTTTCTTTTCCTGACAGAATATTTGTGATCATTTTGTTTTTGACAAATCAGCACCAATTTGAACTGAATAAATACAAATTAAAATTTTGAAACAAGTATACAAATTCTATTCTTTAGATTTGCTACAAGTGCCATGAAAACCTTATCTTTGTTGCCCCTGGCATTTGCTCACACACGTTCAACTTTATGTTGTGTGATGAAATTGAGCTGTGGTTGCACTAAATATTCTGGTGATTTAAGTTGGATGTCAAGTCACATCAAGATGGTTTTCAGCTCCTCATGGCATTATTCGTCAAATGAAATCATGGAATGTGACCAAATAAAGATGTGAACAAACTGCTCTCAAACTGGCTTGCTTTGTACCATGGGTGTGCTTGCAGGTGTGGGTGTGTGTTGATACAGTTGTGTGCAGGTGTGTGTGTGTCTGTGTTTTCAAGAGACATGTTGTGTTGAGGTCCAGAGTGGAAGGGTCACCAGTCTCTGCATGGAGGGGAAACAGCCATGTGAAACTGATGGGAGTGGGAAAGGATGTGGGCTGTGCTGTGTGTGAGGTGGATGTGTGTGTTATTGTCTGAAGGCAATTGTTGTGTGTGTGTGTGTGTGTGTGTGAAGGTGTGCCTGGTGCAAGGACGGTGCAGGTGGTGATCAACTGAGTAGTGTATGAGTGAGAGTCTGTTCTGCCGAAACAACTAAAACATATCCCGTAGCATTGACTGTGATATATTGCAGGATCAACTTGTACTTGGAAGTTGCATTGTCAGGATTATTATCGGGTATGATTTGAAACCATGATCGATTAATGATGAGCATCCGTGTGTCGAGTGTGTACAACAGAAGAAGACTCATTGTTATAATAATAGCTCAGTTGATGAATATGCATTGAGCAGTAGTTGAGTGCAAGAGCCTGGATTAAGGGAAGCAGCAGCTAGCGTGTAGTGAGTACTCAAGGCGCAGA
>JAAUXT010006572.1_pt1 | contig 29239 bp, 35 predicted proteins | sample 7278171 | NCBI WGS metagenome assembly JAAUXT01 (sample SAMN14350112, study PRJNA611818) | marine sediment metagenome | isolation source: surface marine sediment (1.8m) | place: French Polynesia: Moorea | collected 2018-08
AAGTGTGGACAGACGCACACATGAATACTAAGGGTTTTTAAGCCGACAGCGGCACCTTGATGGCCGGCTACGCGACCATCAATCATCAAAAATTCCTGCCGTCCACATGTCCGTGCGTGCGTGCATGTGTGTGTGCGTGTGCACGTGACTCCTTATCCTACGTACATCTTTGAACAGCACGGACTCGAGCGTGGTTTTGAGCCCCGCTCTGATCAGCCCTTTCTCCAGGATGATCCGCTTGATGTCGAGGTAGTGCAGCGCCCCAGGAACGTCCTGCAGTGCGGTTGCCGCAGCGTTTCGCCAAATCTCCTCCTCAGATGCCATTCTACAACCAGATGAACGTGCTTGCTTGCTTTTAACCGATTTATTGATCACTGTCTTGATACAGATCTCACACGCATACAAAACAAAGAAATAAATAAGTGAAAAGGAAAATGGGTACCAAGGAGCCAATGTTAATATTTCAAGGGTGCATTTTAATATATTATTATAACTTTAATTTACAAATCTTCCAGTGAGTACTATATATAATTTAATGAACTGATACACTTGTTTATATATACTATTTGGTATATTTTGATTTTTATGACCTTGTATAATGGATATTAGTTGTTTATTGGACAAATTATTAAAATTTATATCTAAAGTAGCCAAATTTTCTTTCAATGAATGTCTATATGCTGTATATTTTGTACAATCCATAAAATAATGATGAATAGTTTCTTGTTTATTTTTATTGCATGCATTACATTTTGAACTTTGTATAAAATTAAACTTAAATTGATCAGCATTTAGTGCACTACATTGAAATCTGAGCCTCATATATAAATTATCTATTTCAGTGTCATAATGGAATAAGTTTATTATTATTATGAACGTGATGTTCCGTCACACAAACGTTCCACGATGACGTCTTCCAGGTACGAATCAAGTTTTTTCATTTGCCTCGTAGGCGTCATCGTGAAAGCGAATTTTAGTGAGAAGAACAGCTATCTGCTGATTCGGTGGAAAAAAAGCAGTGCTGAATTGTGGAAGTTCTCGACACTGAACGTTTGAGATCTGCACCTGTAGTATATTCGGCAAACTTCTATCATGTTCTAGAAATATCCGTATACAACTGCATTATTCTATATCCATCCAGAACATTCTATAATATTCATGTATCAATCAATTTGGGTATATAAACCAGAATTTGTGACAAGCTTGTCAGTTCATCACCAGCCAGCAATAAAGACAACAAGAGTCAACTGGGAACACGAGTTAGTCTTCATTCGACAGCACCATTTGCATTTCACAGGCAATAGAACTGACACTTCTTGTTGTTCATGCGACCATGTTGTATTATCACTGTGTTCGTGTGGGTTTGTTAGACTCCAGTGTTGCAGCAATGAATTCGGCCAGCAAGAAGGACGCACAAAAAAGAACACGAATCCTTCCACTGTGTCCACAACTTCAATAACCTTCATTATCGCCCACACGAGAGCTTCATTTTGTCACTTTTATTGCTATTTGTGATCATTATACTTGCTTGAAAGTCAAGTCGATCATTTACGTATGCTAAATGGTCCCTTTCCAGAAACCACAAACTCAGTTCAGAGACTAAAAGTTTGGAAATGAAACAAATCCTTACTTCTTGTGGAAAATACAATTGTTGCCCGGCGTTCCTTTAATTTCTGGGTTAAAATCTGCGCCGGAGTCAGAAAAATCGGTCAAGCGAAGTGGGAATTTTGAAATATGGCAGCACAGGGTGTAAACAAACAAGTTTTGAACAGAAAAGGCACAAATTACCCTGCGAGGATGGCTGGAAGGACAGCAGAAGTGAGGGCTGTGGGAGCCTGGGTTCAGCCAGAATCCAGAAACATTCACACCTACTACGAAGCTGTGGTGAGTTTCCAAAGACGGCACAACGTGCGAGGACAGAACAGGTTGCAGCATGTGTAGTGATATCACAAACACGTTGAATGGTATCTCAAGTGAGACTGAGCTCGACGGCGGGAACCGCCCTATTTATTATGTACACAGTGGTGACATCTGTCGGGAGGTGGTTCTGAATTCGCAGCTGGTGTGTCACACCACACTCCTCCCCCACCAGGGGGCACTGGCCTTAGCCAATTTTAAAAATTCTGAATATTTTTACAATAAATATTTACGTACATTAGACAGGGAATAGATGCTTAATATCAATTTTGTGCTATTTTGCTGGATAATACCCAGCATTCCTCCCCCCATGGGGCGATCACGTGACCCTTCGAGGTTTTCCCTCTCTCTTTGACTGTCATGGCATCGGCGCACCAGGGCCCACGAGCGATCACACCACAGGAAGTTGATATCTTGAGTTTCCTTAGGCAGAACATTTCACGGAAATTGGAAATCGAAGCATACCACCAGGGCCTACCCAAGACGCACCCTAGGGTAGTGCAGGCGACTGTGTGACATTTCAATCTCGGGCCAACCAGTCACCAAAATTTCGACAGGCTCGTCTGGGCCATTGCCCACGGGCAATAGACGGTAAGTGGTTCTTGAGTCACTCCACAATGCATTCAGGAGGGGACACTGAAGATCATGTGTTGAAAATTCTGGTAGATGCACAATTTGATCTCCCATATTTTTGCAGCATTCAGCGCAAGCGGAAGAACGCAGAATCCAAGAGGAAAGAGAAGTGAAGGAAGTCCGACTGAAGCAGTTTCAGGAGGATGTGAAGAGGCGCGTGACAGAACTCGCGAGACTGAAGCGGCAACACGAGCTGCAAAAGACGTACAAAGATGTGAGTCTTTCGGAAAAACAGTTCCCACTTGCGTTCGTGAGCTGCATCAGATCTTCATGCGTGTCATCACTTGAGGATTTGCCAGAGCACGCGTGTTCTGGCCAAAAGCTGAAGCTGTCTTTGGTTTGGATCGCTTGCAGTGGATTTTGTATTCCATCTCGGCACTGTGTTGAAAATTCAGGGTCTGGTCGGGGGTGACCCCCATGAGGCAACATGGAGAAACTAAAACATTTTGTCCAATTGGGCAAGCGCATACCCTCTTTCTGCATGATTGTCGCAGGTTGAGGCTGAGCGTAACATCGTTCGGCAAACGTTTCACGCTGCGGAGAGAGTGACTCCGAGGAAGAACCGCTGCTACATCAGGAACAATGAGAACCTCGCCATCCAGCAAACAGCCAAACCTAGTCAGTGAAAGTGATTTGTCCAGTGTTGAAGAAAAGTGTTTCTGGCGTCGCACTTGTGCAGATTTTGCACATGACAAAAGCAGTGTCTCAAATCGTGAACAAGAATATGGTCACATTCAGGACAGATGTGTTGGTAATTTTCAGAACAAGAACCGGATGACACTGCCACAGAACAAGCAGAAGTCTTCAAGAGACAGAGAGAACAGGTAAAATCCTGTCAATTCCTTGTCAAGCCGCTTCACTTTGGAAATTCAGTTCTTCACTGTGTGTCAACTTTTCGTCCGAGTTTTCAGAAAACGAGACCAAAGACCCACAAAACACCTCTTGTTGGATTTCGCTCAACCACTGTTGATCCCCTACTTGTGTCATCGCATTGTTCAATGATCTCGCTCTTGAGACAATGGCTACATTGGTTCAATACTGTGATGTGTGCCTTTGGTTGGGCTCCTGTGGATCTGCCTGAGTGGGGTTTTACGTGGGGTGCAAGGGACACGCTCACAGAAGTGAATCGAATGCGCCCACCAATTTACCTGACGGGTTCAATTTATATCGTATCGAATTGTTGATCCTATACGCGACGCACAGTCAATAGATCTAGCATTGGACCCTGACGTGAAACTTTACCCCACAGCTACAACAGTTGCACCTGGCTGCGCGGCGCAGCCTCATGTCCCGTCGGCTCGTCTCGGAGGGCTGGGCGCCGGACGACGTCCCCGGCGGCGCGTGGAGGCGTCCCGTGACGGACGCCGGCGTCAGCAGGGTCATCGACGTCGAGCGCAACAGTGACGTCGAGACCATCGTCATCAAGGGGAACTCAGGTGTGTGGAAGCTGTGGGGAGTACAGAGAGTCAAAGAAACTGTCTTGTGTGCTGAAAGATTTGTGGACGTGCAAGGCCTTTGTGGTGTTGACAGTTGCTTTGCAGCGGACGCAGCATTGGGGTGAAGGGCCGACGCGAACTGACCGCAGTGGTGGGCGAGGCTCGTAGAACTACTTCTTTTGTTGACACGAAAATTTTCAAGTGAATTTCCTGTCCTCGTCACAGTGACGGAGATCCCGAGTGACCCTGACAGGACGGTTCCGAAGACAGTTCAGTTTGAGGCTGAGAGCGAGACGAGCGAAGACGTGCGGGAATACAGGATCCACCCAAAGTCTGGTGAGAGACGAGTCAACATCTCCATCTACACACAAATTTCCACGCGTCAGCGTTTGTGCAAAATAGACAGGTCGAACTGTTTTTAGAAGTGCAGTGTGGTGCGGAAGATTCTTACACAGTTTTGCGCACACGTTTCCCTTCGCATTTTGAAAACCATTGCATCTTTCAGCGGATTACGACGAGCGACTCTACACCACGGACGATCTCTCCGTTCATTCGCCTGACCACAAGCAGCACAAACCAAAGAGTAGAGGTGCGTTGGTTTTGTGCTCTACAGACAGTTTTCTTGAAGCAATTTGGTGTCCTACCCTTCCTGTAATCTGCGCATTTGTTCAGAGGGCAAACTTTGAAACGCTGAGTTGGTGTTTCGCGCTTAATGACTCGATTTCGCCGCTTTCAGGCGCGACCCGAGAAGCGCCTGTGGTTGTGAATCCGGGGATTCTGGACGAGCAGGAAAAGCAGCGAGTCGTCAAGCAGAGGGCGCTGTACAGAAGGTGAGGGAGGGTGAAAACAGAAATTGTGTCTGTCAGCAGAGAGTTCAATGGGTGTGGAACGACTTTCGACCTTTGCACTTCTTGTCATTTGTCACCAAGCCGAATATCGCTTGGTTTTGGTCCTGTAACAAAGTCGCAGTTTGCCTTTGAATTTCTTTGTCGTCAGATTCTCGCTTGTGTTTGCAGGATGTTCATGGACATCGAGAGAGAGCAAGTGAAGGAATCGTTGAGGAGAAAAGAGCATCGGCGAAAAATCAATCAGTGAGTCGGGTGTGCCTCGTGTGGTAGATGTACCCAGCAGTTCCAGTGGATCAAAACAAGATCCACTGCCACACTGTTCACTGTGACTGTTCAACAATTTGGAAAACATCTATCTATTTTTCGTTGCTGAAATTAAATTGTTGCGACCGCTGATGCTGCAGGCTGAAGAAAGCGAAGGAGAGCGAGCGCGCGCAGGCGGAGGAGGGAATGAGATTGTTGGCTTCACCAGTCGACCTGCGCACAGGTCAGAAATAAGTGTTTGTTTGATGGTTTTTTTGTGCAGATGCAGTGACTCGTGTGTGTCTGTGTTTGAGTAACACAACGGACAGAAACTGCTGAGCTCGAAAATAATCCACCTATTTCCATCGAAGGATTTACACACACGAGGTCGCTCCGCACCGTAATGTAAGACTGAATTTTGCAGGCGAAACGCCGGAAGAGGCGACGCTGCGGGAGCGAGAACAGGAGGAGGCGGCGATGAGGGAGGCGCTGGAGCTGTCCCACCTGAGGGCGCAAAAACTCCGCGAGTCTGAGAGGTCAGTGACTCAGGGCATATATCAGCTGTCTCCGGAGTTCGATTCAGCAGGGCCAGCTGAAACTAACCACTGATTCATCGCCGGGTGGAGTGGGTGGGCTTCTGCTGAAACAAGATTGGATGACTCCCTGGTACACATCTACACCGACAGGTGTTCTGTTTTTCACACGGGAACAAGACTATTTTCCCTCCTGATCGCACAAATTGGTGGAGTTGAGTGTTCGGGAAGCACCATCCATCCCGGGTCCGCCATTGAGCACTGTCATGAGGAGTTCCTGCCTGTTGTACATGCGACGACTGATCACTTAGCGCACTGAGCGCTGTTCATTTCGCGCGACAAGGAGAATCACAAAACGTTGACCTCCTTTCGATCTTTGCGATCACAACAGTTTGCTGTGGGAGATTTGTGGGATTTGGTCTTTCCAGGAAGCAATGGACGAAACTCATGCAGGTGTCTCAAATGCATTCCTCCCAGCGTTTGCAGCGACACAAAGCCAGCGCTGGCTTCAGTTGTGCTCCCGCACCAGGTGAATTTGCTCTTCGTTGGCAGGTACCTGGAGGCCCTGCGGCGCACCCTGCAGGAGAAGCTGACGTCGCGAGGGGTCGAGCTGCCTGCGATGTGCGCGTGCGGGACCTCGCTCTGGGACACCAACCCCGACACGTGCGCCAACAACTGTGTTTTCTACAGGAATCCAAAAGGTGCGTCCGATGCGCATCCCCAGTCAGTCACAGACACATCGACACTGCCGGACGGAGAACAACTGCGTCCGTCGTCCTACCCGCATTCTGGTTTTTCGTGTACGTTTTATTTGCCCCAGAGTTGTGGTCAATTTCAGCATTCTCATTTCGCTTTGCTTTGTTTGCATTGCAGCGTACACCAAAGCCCTGCAGTCCCTCCTGGCGTCTTGTGACGTGGCTTGACGTGTCTTCGCGAAGACAAGTACTCTGGGTGATGAAACACAAACGGTTCTGAAACTTAGCACCTTCGTTTATTGACATTTCTCGTGTTGTTTCTGCGTATGATCATCAACTTTGCTTCCAATGATTGTAGAAATAAATCTCACATGTGCGCATCATTACCACAAGAAGACAAGACACGTTTCCTCCTTGGAACTTCCCTGATCCCCCGCCCAAAATCCGTTTCTCTTGCAGGTTTCGCCAATAAATCGTGGCCAGTCTGACATGCTGTTGTGAACAAAACCATTGAACCTCTTTCCTCCACCGAACAGCGTCCTGGAAACCGAACCCTTGTTCCAACATGTCTCTGTGAATAGTTGAGTATCACAAGTTTTGAGAGTCAAATGCTTCTCTGGCGAAGACCGTATCAAGGAATTCCTTTGGGAATGATGAAGGACATGCGGTCAGCCGTGGCTCCCCAGTCGGCCCGGTTCAGCTGGAATAACGTCACCCATGCCGCGATGATTCCGACCCAAACGACCGTTCCAATCATGGAACGTATCACATCTGAAAGGGAAGGCTCATTCTCAGCAAGTGGTGAAGTGCCATGGACAGGGAACAGTCAAAAGCAGTTCACTTTGCACTTTGTGTCGAGGGAACTCTGAACATGACTGTCAGGGGAAAAAACAACTTTTTGTTCAAATGACGGAACGCAAGTTCGATGTGAAGACAATTCTGCTTCCAGCTGCACTCACATTTCTTGATCTGTGGCTGCTGTTCGTAGGTTTCTTTGATGAACGCTTCCTTGAAGAACCAGACAGAGTTGATGGCCCAGAGGAACGGAAGCAGTGCAAACCCACCTGAAAACGACAATAGTATCGGATATCGAGCAAGAAAACAGAAGTCTTTTCGACCAGCTACGTGAAATAGATGAAATGCATCTTGACAAATACCCTTCCAGAAATGTTGGCCGAATTCCGGCTTCGAGTCGCGAGTCAAAAATCTGCATTCACCCTCTTTCTGTCAAACTGCCTTTCACGCACATTCATACGTGCGAAACGTACCGAGGTAGTATTTCCGACACAATTCCAGTTTGTCTTCGTTCTTCACTTTCCTCAGGTCCATCGTGATCACTGCAAAACAGAAGGGTCTTGATGAGACGTCAGGTTTCGACAAGTGAGCGTTTTTCAGGTCAAGCTTGACAAAAATGTGGGGGATGAAAGAATGAGACGTCACTTTGTTCAATTTTAGAGCAACTTTGCAGCTGCCCCTCTGGAGATATTAAAAGGAAATATAACCCTTCAAGCTATGTGCTTGATAAAGTGGAACGGCTGACCAAAAGCAAGACGACCAAGGACAACAACTGGTGTCTTTGAGCAACAACACTGTAAACTTCCCTTTCAACATTTATTCTGGCATGAGCCACCACAAGCAACCAAAACTGGGAAACTCTCATGAAACTGGTTCTCCAGTTCACAGCAGATCTTCCGAGACGAAACGAAAACACGGAAAGTCATGAAAGTGCGAACAAATAGATCTAGATTCTATGAGATGACAGAAATTTTAATTCTAAATTCTCACCAGGAAGCACTGAGCTGTTTTCTACGTCATCAGTTTCTGCAGCTCGTGTCACGTGATTCACGGAGAGAAGCGAGAAGCCGGCAAGATGGCGGAGTATCTCGCGAGTATTTTTGGCACAGAAAAGGACAAGTAAGATCGATTTCTCAGCTAGTGTTGAGTTCTGCAGATATTTGAGTATGTTGTGACTCCAGTAGACGAGAGACCGTTTGCCAAAATATTACCTGCGTGAAGGAATGAATGGCATCGTTCGGGCGATAATATGTCGCACACTGCCACCAAAACGTCGCAGAGACGCCAGTCAAAGCTGTGCCAGATTTTAACTGCAGATTTCCTTACAAATTGTCTGTCCTTTGCACGAAACACGCAGAAAAGTGTGTGAGGATCGAAGTTGCGGAAAAGCACTGAATAAAATTCTTTTCGAACTGATCAAACTTTCTGGAATGACTGTCTTTGGATTCGTGGAGTCCAGACCAAACGGGTATTATGTTCACTCTCTTCGTCATGACACTGTTTCATGTTCTTTACTTCATTTCAGAGTCAACTGTTCCTTCTACTTCAAGATCGGGGCATGTCGTCATGGGGAGAGGTGTTCCCGGTTGCACAACAAACCCACATTCAGTCAGGTGAGCAGCGCAATCGCTGTTCAGAACACGAATGAACACGCGCAGTTCTTTGACGTACGCCGAACTTGACGTGTGCCTGCTTTGGGGAAAATGCTGTGGACAGGACCCACCCACACTCCTCCCCAGCAGGGGTCCAGTGGTAGCACCAGTCGAGGTCTCACCTGCGCTTCTGGTGTGGGGTGATCCCTTTGGACCCCCCCCCCCCCCAACAAGGCTTGGTACCACCAGGCTCGGTCCCACCTGAAGTCTGGCGAGAGTGCTACTGTTGGACCCATCTCACTGTAGAACGGTAGCACCAGGGTCTGGCATGGGTGCTACTATTGGACCCCACCCCTCCCTCTGCAAAAATAGCAGCACCAGGTTTGGCCCACAGGGTCCAGCATGGGTGCAACCCTTGGACCCCTTGCATAGATTGGTGGCACCATGTCAGGTCCCACCTGGTATCTGGCATGGGTGCCCCTGTTGGTCTCACCCCCCCCCCCTCAGATCCTACCCCCTTGATACAATGGTCGTACCAGGCCATGTCCCAACCGGGGGTTGTGCCACATGGTTGTCGGTTCGGCGTGTGTCTTCCCTGGCAAGTGTTCTTGTCCTTCAATACTTCTCATCATGAGGATACGTGGTTTGATCTGAAGTTTCTCCATCTCTACGTACGTTCAAGAGTTGTGAATGTTCTACTGTCAGTTTTCTCTCTGCCGTCACAAGCGTTCAAATATCGAGACAGTTCAGTCTTGATCAATTCTTTCCACCTTCGTCAACGATAGCTTTGCTGAGATAGAGACTACAAGGAAAGTGTGTTCTCTTTAGACTGTGATGATACAAAATCTTTGGGTGAATCCTCAAAACTCGGCTCAGACTCCGGACGGCTCTCACAGTAGGTATCGCTCCACCGCTCGACCCATCAGAGGATCGGTACCAAAGCAGCTGGAGCGCAAAACTTCCTGACACTCGCTGTCAGGGGGGTCTGCGCTCATGTCAGTTGCTCAGAAAAACTTGCAGAGCTGAACAGTGAAGTGAGTCTTGCCTTGAAATTCACTTTTCGTCTCGAGACTACGCGAACTAAATTGACCGAAGAGACGCATTTTTTGAGTTTGTTCACTGTTGACTGAGCTCACTGTTCAGCAAGGAAAAAGATGAGTTGCGCAGTGTTTTTGGATTCGCTATAACTACCAAGAGAATTTCGAATCCAGAAGCACTGACAAGGACAGATGTTTGTTTGCCACCAGCTCTTGGCATAACTTTTCAAGGGTTGTTGTGCACAGAAAAGGTGGTGGGATTCAAAACAGTCGCTTTTGATCTTTTGCTTTTGATCAATTATGCATGCTGTGTTACGGTCAGAAAGAAGACTCTTGCTTTCTGGAATGGAAACAAACATCTGTTCAGGTATTTGTGCACACGCACGCCAGTGAAAATGTCAGGAACTGAGGATTCTGATATTTCGAACATTGCCTTGTGTTTTATGAAAGTAGGTAACTTGTACAGCGGAAACTTTTTTTTCAAATTTCACTCTCAGAGTTTCGACGGTGCTAAAACGTTCCAACGAGTTATTGTCTGTTCGACTCACGAAAACTACCTTCATGAAACACTTCTGTATCAGTCATCCTGTTTCAAGAGTCTTGCCAGTCTGCGAAGATTTTGCTTCTTTTGTCCACTTCATCTGGGGGGAAAATGTGGGCCAAAGTGATGCAGAGCGGTTCGCAGGTCGGCAGCTTTTGAAAGATGGACGACAGAAACCATCGAATTGTTTTTGCCGTTGTTGATTGCATGTTGTTAATTTCTTTTTCAGACTATAATGATGACTAACCTCTACATTAACCTACAGAATGCCACACAAACTGCGAATGGTCCTGAAGGTATGGCGTGTTGCTATGGAGACATGTACTTTTGATACACATTTGTAGAAATGAAGATCGGCTGAGCAGATAATCTCATCTGTTGTAGATTTATGGGAAAAGTATTTGTTCAAAAGTAGAACCTGCTATTCAGTGTAGATTTGTCGCAATGTCAGCCCCAACCCCCCAGCCCCTTTGTTGGCAGTTGTAAATATGACTTCTGTAAGTTTATTCTCCTCCACCTTTCGAGCATGTGCTCGGTTGGTGAAACAAATTTTCCGTTTCAATTTGAATTATTTTTGGAACATCGTCTCTGGAATTTCGGAATGCCCTTGAATCCTCTTGTGACATCATGAGCATGTAAGACGGATTGAGAGTTTTTGTTTTAGAATGAAGAGCGGCCCCCTTGGTGTTGTGTGGTGTGTGTGATCTCATCAGTGAGACCCGCTTGTTTTGGGTTTCAGGTGCCTGCAACGTGAGTGACCTGGAGATCCAGGAACACTACGATGAGTTTTTCGAGGAGGTTTTCACAGAACTCGAGGACAAGGTATGTTCGGCACGTGGCGTGGCGTCATTTCATCTGTTCCGCTCTTCTGTAGGTGGCGACACCGACGGGGACTTCAGGACGAGTGCTCTGAAGCCGCGATTTCAGTCTCGCAACCTGAAGCGTCGTCTTGACTTTCACACAGTATGGCGTCGTCTTGAAACGCACGCGCTTTTCTCTATTTGGACCAAAATGAGCTGTGGACCAGTTTTGATGCGCGTTTGGATTCGCAGTGAAAATTTTCAACCTTGCAAGTGTGGTAGAACGCGAGACTGGACCAGCCGCTTCAGAGCATTGCATGTGGTATTGACCACGATCAAATGTGGTTGCTGGTGGTGACGACGCTGGCGTCGTTGCGATGGAAACGTGTGCTCTTGATTGTAGTTCAGATGAACGACACTGACATGCAACAGTACTACGACGATTTTTTCGAAGAAGTGTTTGTCGAAACGCACGACAAGGTAGCTCTACAGTTTTTCACCTGGTTGCTCCTGAAGGAAGGGTGGTATTTTGTTGGTCATTTCAGATGTATTTACTTGCCAGTGTCCATATTTCTTGAGCGCTAAGGAATGACTCCGGGTGTCACTTGGAAAACCAGTTTCGTGGTTTGCTCTTGTGCAGAAATCCCACGTGTAATTGTCACTTCAAACGGCGCACTGGACTCGTCGGTTGCCTGTATTAACGAACTTCCGGCTGTGTTTCTTTGTGTCAAATTCCACAAGTTCTTCCAATCGTCGGATTTGGGCTGTTGTCCTGTTCTGAAAACAGGATGAACGATCGGACAACAGGGCACAATCACATTGTGAACTTGTCTCGCAACAGTTGCTTCCGGTGTTTCTCACACTGATTTCGGTGTCGTGTTGCAGTACGGAGAAATCGAGGAGATGAACGTGTGCGACAATCTGGGCGACCATCTCGTCGGCAACGTCTACGTCAAGGTAACATTTCCAAATGATGCATGTGAACTGAAAGAAAAATTCTCGGTCAGTAAATACTCTGTGCCAACCATCTGAAATTCTGTATGTTGCGCCTGCAACCTGCAGAAATACAGATACAGCTGTGTGGAGTACCAGGGGACAAAGACAACGTCTCCTGAGTGCAGTGCAGGGCTGTGAGTTTCAAGCGACATTGACGACGTTGATTAAGCGCGTTGTGTTTGCAGTTCAAGTACGAGGAGGACGCAGAGAAGGCCGTGCAGGATCTGAACAACCGCTGGTTCAACGGGCGTCCCGTCCATGCAGAGCTCTCCCCCGTCACAGATTTCAGGTGAGACGCGGGCCACGCCCATGGCAACCTTGCCCCAATGTGACTCGAGTCAGCGAGCGTTCTGAGTTGTGCACGCTCTCTGGCCCGTGCCGCTTTCAGTGAAAACCAAAAACGCAAGACAAAACCTTTTGGATTGGCAGCATTGCGCAGCTTCTTCGGTGCAAACCCATCACATCTGTACCGCTTTCTAGTGTCGCAGTTGGTGTTGGTTGTGACGTCAGTTTTGTGGTTGCAGGGAAGCGTGCTGCCGTCAGTACGAGATGGGCGAGTGCACACGTGGCGGCTTCTGCAACTTCATGCACCTGAAGCCCATCTCTCGCGAGCTGCGACGACAGCTGTACGGACGCTCCCGCAAGCGCACGCGAAGGTGAGTCGACAAGAACAGACGAAAGCCAGCAGCAAATTGCCACGCCAAGAAATCCTTGTGGCGGCATGTTGCCAGAGGTTGCTTGGAGTGCAGAAATTTGAGGGCTGTTTGGAATAGGAAAGAAATGTTTATCAGTCGCGATGGCTGATTGTGGTTTGGCTCTGTATCCTCGGTGTATGTCTGTATGTATCCAACGGGACGGGGGGGGGGGGATGAGGGTCAGGGGGTGTTTACATGTTGCGAATGCGGTGAATGATGCGCGGCTGACACTCTACTTGAAAGTCTAATTGGATTTGAGTGAAAAACACAGCGAGGCGCAATCAGTGCGTAGAAACCAAACATTGCGTACTGGGTCGTCAGAACGCGTGAGTTAATATTCGTTTTGTGTTGTCGGGCAGGTCGCGCTCTCGCTCCCCGCCGGCGCGCCGCAGCAGGTCCCGCGACAGGCGCCGGTCCCGGTCACGTGAACGAGGAGGCGGCGGAGGAGGAGGCGGCGGCGGCGGCGGCGGGAGAAGGTCCAGCCGCGAGAGGTCGGGCCGCTTCTAGTGCGCACGCGCCGACGACTCCCGCGCAGCGCGTCCCGTAGACCTGAGGATTGCGATCGAATGGGTCCAACACAGTAGCTTATGTCTGACAGGTGGAAGCGATATGCACACAGATTTGTGAAAGGAAAGGCGTTTTTTGCGGGTCCTGTTTGTTCGGTCATTTTAACTTTTGTATGATGCAGATCTAGTTGCATTTTCCAAGTTGTGAACCAGAACTCGAAACATCAAACAAACGACTGAGACACGCGCAGTCTGTTCGTATGTGGTTGGTACGTAGTTCTGTTCGCGCGGCGCTTGTGTGCGCGCTCGACTCCTCGGATCACGTGCAGATTGCGCACACTGCTGTCACATCGACGACGCTGTTGTGTAAGTGTGCATCAGACTGTCGTGCAGGTTTCATTGTGGGGGGTAAGATCGGTCGGTTTGACCCTGGCTGCGTCACACAAGTCGCGCCTTGTATCCACACAGCGCGTTTGGCATCCAGTGTGAAACGGGTCTCGGTCTTTTATTGTCGAGCTTCCTCGCAGATGCAACTTCACTCACGTTCTCAAGTGGTAAAACTGAATGTATTTTGCTGACGCATCAGTTGAACTTCGGTGAAAAATGGGAAATGTTCCCTGATCAGTACTTGTTTTCAGAAACCGACAGCGTCTCACAAGTTGTCCACAATCTGTGAAAAATAAACCGAAAAAAATATGCGAGCAACTGTGTTTTGATATCGGTATTTTGAACGAATTTCTTTCGAAGACAGTTTCAAAAAGCGTGTGTAATTGTGGTTTATACGTGCGGCCGCATTGGTGGCGGAGGTGCAGCTTTCCGCACTGTGCTGCGTGTAGACCTGCTGCACCATGTGCACGAGCAATGTAGCAACAGTTTCGGGCTAGGGGTGCATTTACAAAAAGATTTCGCGCGCATTCGAAACCGAACTTCGAGGAAAATAAAACTGCCGTTTTTCATTGTCGTATCTTTCAAATCCAACGTGCACTCCAGACATTTGGACTGCCCAACCTGTGTTCATGCAGGTAGAGGCAGGCAACCGAGGAAGAAGAAGCACATAAGGGCGAGAAGGATGCCAATGGCCTTGGTGTTCAGGATCTGTAGAACTTTGTCAACGTAAACCTGCAGTTTTGACACATACACCACACGTGAGAAACTTGTGCGGTCAGTTTGCTGAAATTTTCCGTGCGTCCTTGGAGAGACGACTGCTGAGCCAACCTTGGAGCCACAGGTTTTGGTTTGTGGGAAGATAATACATCACAGGATTGGATGCAAAATTGTGCTGCGCAGAAAAAGGAAAGAATTACGTCGTTGATGAAAGCAACACGAAAGCATGCAATTGCGCACACGGCTCCAGCGCAAAAGTATCAATTCTCATACTTTTGCCGTCATCAGACATTCATCATTACGTCCAATAAGCCGCACAACAAAGAGGTGCAGATGTTTCCACGAGAAAACAAACACTGCATGAAGAAACACGCACAAACTTTGTACATGTGTGTCGTTGTTTGTGTCTGGCAACATCTCCAGGTGCACCCATGGTGTTGGTTGTCGACCGCGACCCTCGAAAATTCTCATCTGCATGCATGGGATGTTGCACGAAAAAAATGTTCCAAGTTGGAGTCACGGCCCCTCAAGGGACTAGAACCCAGTCACGCTGGGCCGGCCCCAATGCTGGAGGTTGTTTTGTTGGAGAGTGCGCAGGGACGGTGCGGGGTGCGGACTGGAAACAACACGGACAAACTCTGTGTGGGGGTCGGGGGTCGGTGGGTCGGTGGGTGGGTGCACAAAGGTGAGATTGTCGCTGGAAGGGAGACACGTGCACTGACGTGCACGCAGTACGAGGCAAGTGGCAAAACATTTCTTTCTGTCGCGGGGGCGACTCGGATCCGGGAATTGGCTCACAGTCCCGACCCCCACAAAGCGAACATTGGAAATGATTGCGTCTGGTTCCGCATTCAGAGGAACAAAAGCTTGATGGGCACCTGTTCAGGTTTTTCTGAAAACACAAGTCTATGTTTGTTCAGGACAGCAGATCACGTATCATTCTTCCCTTGATTGAAGAGCTCTGTGTTCTTCAACCCGGTTGCACCCAGGAAAAACGCACTCGTCGATCGCAGCTCGGGCACACTGAACCAAGATGGGCTTCTTCCACCGTCTTTCAGGACAAAAGTAAGTGAACAGTCTCTAGTTGACTCTTGCGCTTCCTGCAGAATCGAAGTCCATTGCACATGCGTGCACATGTGCAGGCGTCCAGTGAAGGGTGCTCCAGAGGATTCAGTCAGAATGCGACCACGAGATGATTTTGTGGTGATCAAAGGTCCAATTTGAGACCCTGCAGACGACAAGAATGGCTTTTGCTGGTCAGGGTGGGGCAGATGGTCCACAAAGTGTCATTCGCTTCAGAAGCAACATGCGGGAACAATGAAATCCAGAGCACCACAACGTTTCGGTCGTTTCTGTTGCACCCCATTCTGGCCTCTCTCGGACATGTCAATAAACGTTCAAACGTACGACATTGTTCTTCCTTCAAATCCAGGCCCATCAGCCTGAGACAGTTTCGTTATGTTTCTCTCATATGATGTGAGAATCCCTTCCATCCTGCACACTGAGTTGCAAGTTGAGGACAAGGGCTCAACTTTCTTCCAAACGAAAAGGTTACATCCAATTGACAGCAACAATTCAAAAAAAGAAAAGTTGCAAGAGCTGGTTTGAAAAGGATTTGGTTTTATGACTTTTGCATGTGATGCAACACCTGTTCAAAGCAGTGTTTTTTATTTGCAAATTTTTTGTTCTGCCATTGCAGATTTGATCCATTCAGAATCTACGAGGTACGTTCGTTGCTGGCTCGACATGGCGAGTCCCCAGAACGGTGTCAAAGGCATTGATGTCGTTCGTCACAAGTGAAATGCTCGTTCGCGCATTTGTTCCGGTGTCAATGAAGTTCTGGTTCCTGGTTTCTTTCCGTTGTTGTGCAAAGTTTCAGCTTGCCATGGGCTGATATGATATTTGTCTCTCTGCCGTCATGGCCAGGTGTCGACGGAGCACGAGGTGCTGCACGTGACTGTGCTGTCAGGGCGCAACATCACCCAAGGGCGTCTTGCTGATCTCGGTGAGTCAACGCGTCATGCAGTCAGTTCCAGTGAAACCGGGCAGAATTGTGGTCGGCCCTTTGTGTCCCTGATCTGGTTTGAAAAAATCTACGTGAAGTTCCCTTTTTGCGCTGTTGCCCAAGACTCACGTTGATGTCGATTTGATGTCAGGGTCTTTGGGGGGCATGGTAGGATGCAACACAAAATCATTGCCGTCCTGTGCATGAGTACATGTTTGTACTTCAGGTGGTAGGTTCCTCGACTTGTGCACGGAACAAACAATAGTTTGTGAGGCGTCAGTTGCAAACGAAGTTTTTTCAAGATGGTCAAATTTGGAAGTGTGGGGATTCGGACTCAAATTTCATGCAGTCTTGACTCAGTCCAACCTCCCGACCAAACTCATCCTGAATTCGCTGTGAAATGTCACAACAGCTCATGGTCCGTGGGGTTGTCATGCCATTTACAAGTGTTTCTCTCATTTTGCTTCACCCTCCCGTGCAGCTGATACTCCCGACCCCTACGTGCTGCTGGAGGTGCTGAACAACCCCTGCGGATCCAGGAGAACCAGGAGCTTCCACAACGACGTGAATCCGACGTGGAACGACACATTCAGCTTCGTCCTTGATCCCACGAAGGACAACGTTCTCAGTAAGGAGCAAGGGTTAACCAGGGCTTGATCGAGGAGCTAAAATGCAAGAGCCTGCATGAGAGATGTGGGGTCAGGGACTCTTGATCCACCACCCTCCTCTTTCAAACCACGCCGCTTTTACCCGCAAGGGCGGGCAGATCTAACGTCAGATCATTTGAGAGATCTTTGCGATGCGTGAGCATTTGGGGTTCCCTCCTTGAGAAAAACGAGGCCCAACAAATGTTTGCCCTTCATGCATTGCTGATACTTTCATCTTAGGATCAGCCCCTGACCGTGCCACCTGTCAGAACAGAGGAAGGCAATTCATCATCTGAGTTGCCTTTCTCTCAGACACATGTCAGAATCATCTGCGACCTTCGTTTTCTGTGTGCCCTGTTTACAAACATCTGGTATATGGCCTTCTTTCATGCAGCACATTGAGTTTAGAATGAACCAGTTCTTTTCAATAATGGACCTCGTACTTTATTTGTCTGGACAAGTGAAACAATGAAACATTTGTGGCCGTAGATTCTTTGCTTGGGTGCAGGACACGCTCCGTGGTGCTGAGTCTGTTGGACCAGGACCCTACATTTTCTCAGACTCAGACTTGCCTGCATCCTGTGTTCATCTCTTTCTCAATAATTGCTTTCAGAGCCATACATGTGCACATGATGCAAAAGGCTTTGACACAACAACATGTTCGTCTGGTCCAGTCTTTTTTTTTTCTCATGCAGGAGTCAGAGTGACGGACGAGGATCTGATGACCGAGGACGACGTCATCTGCGAAAGGACGTTCAATGTCAAGAAATTTCCTCTGAGCAAGACGCATAGAATCACGCTCGCGTTCAATGAGGTAGAATCTGCGAACAAATACCCCAAGTTACGGAAGCAAACACGGACCACGGAGTTTTCAATTGATCTGTTTGACAACGCGTCTTTCGCGGCATCGCTGAGCAATACGAGACAAGGTTTGGTCAGGGAGAAATACCTGCGCAACATGGTGTGATCAAAGCCAACCCGCTGTCCTTAATTTTCCAGGTTTCTGAAGTGGATCTGGATGTTCACAGAGTGGAGGTGTAAGTACAGCCCACAGAAACTGCGCACGAAAGTGCGTCAGTTTGCCATGACAGACGCCCGACCTTCAAGGGATGTTCCCATGGCTCAAACTCACAGGCTTCTGACCAGACCTGAGAATGGAACACACCTCAAAGCTCCAGTCAACCTCTGATCAAAACAAATGAACACAAAAATGTCTTGCTGTTACAGAAAACATGGGGAGTTCAGGAAAGGGCTGGACCTGTGCCCTCAGGAAATGGAGTTTGTGGTGAAGAGAAGGGAGAAAGTTCTTCAGTGTCTGCAGAATCTGTTGGGAAAAGAGGATGGTCCCAGGAGCATGGAAGAGGTCAGCCCAAGATTTGTGTGGAAACTTGAGTGAATGAAAGAAAGGGTGAATCTACGAAGGGAAGAGTTCAAGAGAACCCCAAAGTGCAAGGTGATTTTGAAGCCTTTCTCATCACCTCACTCAAGACCACACAACAGGTGTGAGACTCACGAGGACAAAATTCACGCTGCTGCATTCATGGCACATGTGTCAAGCCCAACTCACATCATTCCAGAGGAACAACTTGCTGCTCTAGCCAGAACATCACTGGGTCATGCATGAGAAAGCAAGAGAAAACACTGAGCACCATGCATTTGATTCTCTCTTCACATCTCCCCCTCTCTCCTTCTCTTCGAGCGAGAAAGATCTCAGAGGGAACTTTGTGAATGGTGGAGTGACAGTATTTTCAGAGGTCCAGAGAGCAGCTCAAGATTGTTTAAATTTTCCTTGGTGAACGAGTATTTTGTCGGTTGTATTGAGGGTGATGACCTGTCATTACACAAAGTTGGAGACCGAATCAGATGTTGTTGCTTCAGGTTCCGACTGTGGCTATGATGGGATCCGGGGGCGGGTTCAGAGCCATGGTCTGTCTCTCCGGAGTCTTCAAGGCGCTGCAGGCGTCCGGGGTTCTCGACTGCGTCATGTACAGCTGCAGCCTATCCGGATCCGCTTGGTGAGAAGTGCTGAAGGGACCAGCGCCTGTTTTGTCTCGGATATGTCCTGTGTTCGCCCCCTGAACAACCAGTGCTCAATTGGAGTCAATCGATTTGGGGACGTAACGGGCAGGTTGTTCTTCCGTCTGACCAGAGTTAGTGATAAGGGTTCTCGCTTGTTTGCCCTTCAACTTTGGCTTCTGTCTGTCTCTTCGTCTTTCGTCAGGTACCAGGGTCAGCTCTACTCCTCCCCGGAAGTCCCACTGGACGAGCTGGAGGAGTTCATGTTTCAGAAGTTGCTTCAGAATGGCGCCTTTTTTCGCAACGTTCTGCGACCCGACAAGTTCATTCGCAACACCATGAGGACTATGCAGAAGAAGCTCATGGGACAGCCCACCAGCTTCACTGACATTTTTGGGGAGTCGTTGAAAGATGCACTTTTGTCTAACGTAAGTGATGCGCAAAAACCATTTCAAGTTGCACTCGTAACCTGCTGAGGTCGAAGTGTTGGGAACAGCTTCACTAAGAATCCGTGATTTCGCTCAATGTTGTCATGCATCTCAGTCCATGACAATTACAAAACACATTTGGCCTCAACACCAGCGTCACACAACATTTCAAATGACAAACTGTGTGTCTGAACCGGAGATGTTTGAAACTGGAGTTGCTGGTTCCAGAAACCGGAAGTGACCTTGAGCAGCCAGCGCGCTGCCGTCGACTCGGCGCAACTGCCGCTGCCGCTCTACGCCGCAGTTGGTGTCAAGGAGAGTGTGCCCGAGACCGTCTATCACGGTACTACTGCCTCGTATTGATCTGTTGGTTGCAAAGAACAAAAGTTGGAGAATTCTAAACACGATGTCATTCCCCGTCCCCCACGCATTCATGCACATGATGTTCGTGTTCTGGACATCGTCCCCTCCAGATCTTGTGTGTGGGTGTAGCACTATAGACATGGTTTCATGTCCGATAACACTTTTGAGACGCAGTGATCCTTCGGTTTTGAACAACAGGTCTTTTGTTGTCTCTTGCAGATTATGTTGAGTTCACGCCGTTCGAGGTCGGAATTCCCAAGATGGGCGTCTTCATCCCACCCGAGCTGTACGGAAGCAAGTTTTACATGGGAAGAGTCATCCAGGCCTTCGACGAGGCTCCCCTGAGCTACCTCATGGGCAAGTGCAATATTCTCAGTGGCCCACCTTTGATCAAGGGGTAGAGGAGGGAACTCCGGAATGTGGTGGATGCTCAAAGGTCTCAGGTTCCAACGCAGTTTCAAAGCAAAACACAGACATGAGCTCTTTTTTGCACCTGATCACACCAGCGGAATCTGATTCCGAGTCATGGTTCTATCTCCTTCTCGCAGGCATCTGGGGAAGTGCTTACACCGCGTACCTGCCCCAACTGATCGGCGTGAAAGAAAAAGTGGAGGTGTCCATCCATGCGCACGAGGTGGAAGATGAGCTGGAACCGTTGGGTGAGAACAGGGAATCTTCTCAACGACCGACGAAGAAGCGAACAAGTCGGGCCAGTTGTTTTCCGCGTGAATCCGTTTGAGGCAGATTGTAGACCAAAGCGGCGGTCCCTCCGTCTGGCCGTCCTGGTCTCTGTATAGGACAGTGGCTGTCGTGTTTTTCGCAGACCGAGTACAAAATCTCGATTTGGCCAGGTCAGCTCAAGCTTTCCAGTGAATTTGTTTCCTAGAAATTCTTTGGGTTTTTGACATCCCGAGTCTTTCTCTCTTGTGCGTCTGGTGGTCCTTCAACAAGCCGTCTCACACCAGGTGCGTATGCTGTGGTTGAGTAATTTTCCCGTGTCCCGCTTCTGTTTCAGCGGACGATCTGAAGGAGGTGCAAGAGGAGTGGAAGGAAGAGGACAAGAAACTGGAAAAGCAATGGGAGAGTGAAGAGACAGAGAACCAAGATACAGAGGACAAAAACACAGCCAACAAAGACACAGAGAACGATTCGACAGCCGCGGGGAGGGAGGAATCGGTTGGAAACACGAACCCAAAGAACAGCCAACTCCAGATCATAAAGGTCAGACAGTCTCTGCCTCTTGCGCTTTGTGTCCCAGATTCAGCGTTTGATTTTGTGTGGAGTTTAGCCCTCCATTTCCAAGGCCACTGACTCAATCGTGGCCCGCTGCAGGTCAGGTGATTCCGCCTTGCCTTTGGTTCCAACAGACCAGTCCTCGGGTTGTGCCTTTTCAAAGCACTCTTCCTGGAAACCATTTTGTTCAAATTGCACGATGCAGGTTCACACAATCACAGACGGGAGGTGCAGGCGCCAGAAAGGCAAATGTGCACAATACTTTTTCTTCCTGTATGGTGTGCGAATAGGGCCTGCTTGGTTGGAGTTTTGTCCTTTTGGCTTTCTGCAAATCTGATTTTCTGCGCTTGACTTTCTTGGCTGCATAGGAACCAATGACCAGTGTAAAATTGTGTGAGGAAAGCGGTGAAGACAAGGCTCCAATGCAAGTTTGGATCAATGAAATGACGCTGACATATCACAAGCAACCTCAAATCACTCAGGAGCAGATTTGGGCATGGTGCCCAAGCTGAACACGACTGTTCTTTGCAGGTTAACGTGCAAACAAGAGTAAGGAGCATTGCTGAGTTGGTCATGAAAAGCATTATGCTTTCTTACGAAACGTTCAACACAAAGACGAAGCTGGCTGCAGCTGTGCACAACGTCATGCACGGGATCAAGGCCAAAAAGGTCTATCCATACAGAACAATCGTGAATTCGGGTATGTCAGGCTTTGTCCAACAGTCAATTCTGTCAATCCCAAAAAACTATTTGACATTTGACTTGTTTGAAAAATACGGTTGGGTCGGGTCGGGTCGGGTCCAGGTTACCCACAAAAACAAAGCTTTGCCTCAATCAAGACTTTTGCTTCGCATGTTTCAGGCAGTGACTTTGGAGAGATTTTTGAACCAACTCCCAGCGAACCAGATCATCAGTTTGTGATTGATGCTGGACTTGTGATGAATTCACCGTATCCACTGCTTCTAAGACAGCAAAGAAATGTGGACATTATTCTCTCTTTCGACTTTTCTGCCAGGAAGAAGGAAGATTTCTACCTGATGAAGGTCCATATTTTCAAACAATCCTGCTGTGAAACACACTCTCCTTTGCTTCCGCAGAGATGTGTCTTTCTCGAGAAATGGCCACCAAAACAACGCTGGGTCAAGAAATAACGCACAATAATTTGTCCTTTTTCACATTTTATGGGCAGGAATTGAACAAGGCCCAAACTTGGGCCAAAGTACACAGGATTCCCTTCCCAAAAATTGACGAACAAAAAACAATGGCAGAAATTGGAGTGAGGGAGTGTTATGTGTTCGAGAACCAGGAGAATCCCAACTCTCCCATCATTCTACACTTTCCTCTGGTCAACATGAACTTCAGAAAATATTCTGCACCAGGTGTTGTCTTCATGAACTTCAAATCTTTCGAAAATATATAACATCAAACAAATTGACGACTTGAATGAGAGAAGTGAGGCAAAGTCAAGAACAACAACAGCGTCAGTGTCCAGTCACAGGCTCTGAGTGCATCATGCAGTACCACGACTCTTCAAATTCAGGAATCATTCTTTCTCCAGGCATTGAGAGAACAACAAAAGAAGAACTTGACTTCGGAAACTACAACTTGTTTGAGGATGAGAAGGGAACATTTGGGACACTAAACTCCAAGTTCGACCGAACCAAGTTTGATCGACTGACAAAGTTGATGGAGTTCAACGTGCTCAACAACGTGGAGATGATCCGGAGCGTGCTGCGCCAAGTCGTGAAGGTGAGGAGCCATGCAGGAGGAAGCAAGCATTCCGCAGAAGGTTGGTCTCCCTGGAGGAAATCACCCTGCAGGAGTGGGGGATCTGGTGGGGTGTGGGGGTCTGGTAGGGTGGGTGGGGGGTCTGGTAGGGTGGGTGGGGGTCTAGCAGGGTGGGGGGTCTGGGTGGGTGGGGGGAGGTTACATTCCAAAGTGTAGACAGATGCACACATGAATGCTACTGGTTTTTAAGCTGTCAGCGGCACCTAGATGGCCCGCTACTCGCAACAATCAACCAAAGTTTTGTTCACACTGGTTCTTGTTGCACAGAGAAAGCAGGAAGCGATGCGGAGAGAAGAGATGACTCCCCTGGATCACCTGACGGACGCGCGCATCAAACTGGGAGGGGCCATGTCCGGATTGGCCGAAGACTTGAGAAAAAGAATAGACGCTCTTTTCAAGTCGAACGAATGAAGTTCCTCGTTCAACAGCGTTTATTGACGGTCCCGAATATGGGTGCCCGACCGTCGCACGACATTGCCCGGCGTTTTTGGTCGCGATCGGTTCTGGAACCCAATGTCTGTCAACTTTCAGAGACGGTCAACAGTGCTTGTTCCTGTTCCAAGATGATAAACACATGTTTGCTGCAAAGGAATTGCATTGCTTCTTCCGGATACAGCCCCCCCCCCCCCCTCCTCTCCTCTTCCAGGCGCCTTGCACACTGATTTTGCCCTCAGGCGGAAAAGAAGAGAAAAAGTTTCAAAGACACGAGAACAAATCTGGCTTTCTCCTCTGATCCTCCCTGGCACTTTTCTGAATGCGTAATGAGGCGCTACACTCTCGGATTGGTTGTTCGATTTTTGCGCCAATTTTGACTTTCGGGGACTCTACGGCTGCTATAAGAAATTCCACCGCTGTAAAGGGGATGAATCGCGAATGCTTGAGCGATAATCGAAGACTTTGTATTGCGGCATGAGCTCAGTGGCAGCAAGTTTTCCAAGGATTTATGCGGTTTGTTTCAGTAAAGTTGCGTGTGTATCCTCTGCATAGACTCTGTTTGCAAAGGACATGTCGTGATAAGTCAGAACATTTGTTTCGCATTCGTGGAAAAGAAATGCACATCGTCAGAAGGTCATCGTCTCTTCGACCGGAATCAAGTCTCGACGATTCCGTCCGTTACAGGTCCAGGTCTGCTCCGAGGTCTGCTCTTGACAACACAACAAATTTCACGTTGAGCTGCCAGTTCTTCACGACGCGTCGTGAATGCTCGTGGAGAGTCCTCGTCGCCTGTGATGTGGAGCGACACTGACCGGCGCCTCGTCGCTGCTTCTGCCGCTTGCATCGGTGTTGCTGTCATCGCTGGCCTCTACTCCAAACAGGTGAGCCCTCTGTAGCGGAGCGTTGGTCCACGATTAGACAAAGGATGGTCTGTGTTCATAGGGGAAGATCACAGGTCCACCAATCTGTTCTGTTCGTGGGTTAGCGTGATGTCATGTGTCTCTTGACACAACAAAACCAAAACGATCCCTCCCACCAGAGCGTTGATTGTACTCAGGGTCAGGTCCAGCTGACATCACATGGTCAAGGCGTTGGAATGAGGGCAAACGAACGTGGTCATTTGAATGACCCCAGTGATGGTTTTCAGCTACTCAACATGGGGCTGGTGTCGCGAATCGTGTTCTACCCGAGTCTCGTGTACAACGTGGTGCTGGAGAAGGTGACGAGTCGGAACTGGTTCGACCACATCGATGAGACGGTCATCCTCGGAGCGCTGCCCTTCAGGTCCATGACCAAACAGGTGAGTACTTCGTGGGTGGAGGCAAGATAACTGGAGTTGACAACAGGATTGACATGACGCAGAGTACGTAAGGGCTGAACCTGGATTTGGCCAGAGTGAACCGACCAGGAAGCAGCACGTTCGGGGTCGAGGGAATGATGGGAATGGGGGTCGTGGATTGGAAGAAAGGAAAGGGAACTCCCGGGGAAAAGGAGCGAACTGGAAGGCCAAAGAGAGCATGCTCTGTTGAAAGTGAGAGTTTATTCAAGGTTGTGTCCACACGAAGATTGTTTTCTTCTGCCGACTTGGTCCACGCGGTTTTTCGTGAGAAATTGCCGGTTGGTGAATGATGCGCTTGTTTTAGCTGGTTGAGGTCGAGAACGTCAGAGGAATCGTCACGACAAACGAAGCGTTCGAGACACAGTATCTCTGCAACTCAGCTCAGGTGAGAATCCAATCCACTGACGTCAAATTTGAACATTTTGAATTGAAGCCAAGACACAACCCTGACATCAGACATCCCACCCTCTTTGATGGTGCGAATCCATCTTGCCCACTTCTGCCCGTGTCGACACTTTATCATGTTGGGGTTTTCTGTTCGAGGATTTGGCGACGAACAGACTCGATTGTTGACGAAGCGAGTCGTGGCGAGCGACTGTCAGAGTTGGTTTACTTTGTTGTCAGGAATGGGAGCGGCTTGGCGTGGAGCAGCTGTGCATCCCGACGGCCGACCTCACGACATCCCCGAGTCTCTCTCAGCTCCACACCGCAGTCCACTTCATCGAGAAGTTCAAGGTATGACATTCCGTTGCCGGTGCGACATGAGAATTCTTCTCCTGAGAACGTCACTGACGCTACAGCAATGTCACACTTGTGATCAGTGGTGGACCCAGGAATACGGAAGGGAAGGGGCTTTTCCCAACTTTCCGGAAAGTGGAAAAAATGGTTTTGTGCAAGAACCACAACAAAAGAAACCTGGGTGGGTCCTGTGAACCACCCTGATACCTCAACTGGAGCAGAATTTTTGAAAATAAACTTTCAATTGGACAGGGCACCGGTGGGAAGGTGTACGTGCACTGCAAGGCCGGGAGAACCCGCAGCGCGACGGTCGTCGCTGCCTATCTCATTCAGGTGCGTCTCCACCCGGACGTAGTGCGCGAGCAAAATCTGGAAGTGATTGTATTTTGGTGGTCGGCTTTTGCTGACCACAAATTTCCCGGTGCGCAAATACCAAGGGAAGTTGTGATTTTCATCACGGGAGGGAAAACGTGTTGATTGGATCAGAACGCTTGAGTGAAGAGGTCGCGGTTGTCCCTGTGAGTGACATGTTGAAAAACCTGCGATTATTGGTGCCTCTCTCGTTGCAGACGCACGGCTGGAGCCCGGAGCGCGCCGTGAGTCACGTGCAGGAGAAGCGGCCGCACGTCTGGTTCCGCGGGATCCAGCTCCAGGCGCTCGAGGAGTTCGCGGCGCTGCAGCAGCGGAGCAGCGCTGGCGACGACAGCCACTAGGGGGCGTCCAGTTCATCGTGGTGCTTTTCAACAGGGTGAATGTGCTGGAAACACACTCTTCTGAAGCCAAGGCACAAGAGACAAGAAGGAACTGGTTGCGCGGACGTTGCCACTGTGCGTTCAGTGCTTGAAACGAACACTGCCACCAACACAACACTTAACAGGCGGAAAGAAGGGGAAAAGTCGGTTCTGTTGGCGCACAACGCGTCTTTTCCACACGGAAAAACTTGGCGTCGTGGTGGCACAGCACTGAAGAACTTTTCTCACTTTAAATTTTTGAAACGCATGCATCGTTGATCTCTCAAAAAACGCAGTTGTTTGAGAAAGTCAGGTGCGTGGAACGAATCCCGCCAGACAGAAGCTCTTTCTGGCTGGACGTGTCATATCTTGCGTCCCTGCATGCGATTATCCAAATGGACTCGACTGGGCCACCAACAGGGACGTCACGACGCGTCCTCAAAGCTTGAGTTGATTTGACTTTCAACAGCAGTCTGTGTTCCTGTGTTCACTGCACTTGCGGAGCCAACCACAACCGGTGACAAGCCAATTACAGCCTGTGGGCGTACTGTCCTACCCTGCTTTCGTGATCACACTCACTTGATTTATTGCTGAAAGGTGGTTGTTCTTCCACACATTTTGTGAGTACGGAAAAGTTGTTCAGACTGACGTTGAAGTAGTGCCGACGAAGTGGCGATGGTCACGACGGGAAGTTTTTCACTGTGATAATCGTGTGACACTTGCGGATACACAGTAAGTCCCGAGTTTTTACACAGCGAGACACAGATGCTGCTGCAACGCGTGTGGCTCAGTCCCTGAGTGTTGCTTGAGGAGATGTGAAATGTGAATCTGTTCGCTCAATTGAGTTTGAAGCAAAGTCGACTTTGTGCAAGTTTTCGCTTTTCTTGTTCCAGTCGTGTGAACGTAATGCTGATCTCTATTTTCACAGTCCGGCAAGTATCAGATTTTTTCCAAGCGGTGTGTTCAAACTCATGTTGGTTTTACTGCACTTTGTCTGAAATAAACGTTCACCATCCTTGACGTGTGAATCCACCATTGCAAGAGTTTTTCTCGGCATTGACAACAAAGTTGGTGTTTTTGTTTGAAAAAGTAAAATTTCATTGTTTCCCGTACCAGCACAGTTATTTATGTCTGTGCAAACAACGAAGAAAAAGCCGGCCAACAAAGACGACACGGCAGCACCTCCATAAAAGCGCACTTCGCGGCTGTGCGCCTTCGATGTCAAACTTGTCGGCAATACCCATACCGAATTTGAAGAATTAAATTTGATTCGTGCATTCATTGTTGGATTAGAGAGTGGTTGTTCTCCGTAGAGAATTTTGGTCTCAGCTGTCGGGAGGGTCGTGGTTGCGCCCGCCCAGGTTCGGAATGATTGTTGTGATGACGAACCCTTCGCTCTGCATCGTCTTTTTCAGCTCCACCTGTTGACATGAAATCTCTTCCTTCAACGTTGTGAAGGCAGTCATAGTGAAGTAGCACCCATTGACTGACAATTTCAGGTTCTGAGTGCGACGTGTTTGTACTGACCATCTTCTCGGGGTCGAGGCAGAGCCCGACGACGGCGCCTCCGGACCCGGGGAACTTGGCGGCGGATCCTAGGGAGCGCGCCACCTCCACCATGCGCAGGTTCGCCGCGCCCAGCGCAGAGTCTCCGTACAGACGCCTGCGCGACAGAAGTCACGGTATCAAGTGGCGCAGACCTTGGTGTGATGGCTTTCAGCATGCTGCAGCCCCGGAAAACGTGGCTGCGGACCCGAGGTCTTTTAACCAGCGCTGATTGCTGGAAGCGAGGAAATGGAACAGAGACAAACAGCGCCTCAAAGCAAGGGCCCCAACCTAATTTTGATTTTCGATGAAACAATTTTGAGTCAAGCAGGAGTGGAAGAAAGTTGAAACTGAGGGAAGAGAGGGACTACTAGTACATGCTGTCTGGGCTGTTTCTGCGCCGACCAAGGTCAGATGTTTTCACCGCTTCTCCACAAGCTGCTGCGCTGAACACATTTTGCATGACTGCAATTCTCACCTTCTCAAGTCGAAGTTCTCGTTCATGAGATCAGCCACTGCCTGCCAGTTCTGCGACTCAATTGCAACTCTGAAACAACACATCACGAGGGCAAAGATGATTGTCAGGAAACACGACACAATGGGACACAGAAATCAACAAGAGACATTGTCACTGTGTGCCTGGAATCAAGGCATTGGTCTCGACGTCCCTGTCTGAAAGTCACAAACGGAAAGCAATGCGCCAAGGGACAAAATGCCCACGAGCAGCCCTCTCACCTGCAGACAGACTGAACCATGGGCCGACTCAAATCCAGGAAAATTTTGTGGTTGAAAATCTCAGGCAGTTCATGATCTTTCTCCAGATCAACTCAAGAACGAAACAGCCGGGGATCACTGGCAAACCAGCATTCAAGTCGGGTGGGGGATACCCAAGTCGTTACTGGTGGATGGGAATGTGGCAGAAATGTGACGCACTTGGCCTGGTCGGTGATTTCGGCGAACGTCCTCATGCCGTTGATGACGTCAGCGTCGCCCTTGTGCCAGCGCACGCTCACGTCACTGTGAATTTTGCCCGAGTCGGAGGGGTCCCCTAGGTAGGCAACCCAGAAGAGAGGCAGGTTCTCCGATGGCAGTGACTGGTAGTTCCCTGCAATTAAAGAACCAGTTGAGCTGAAACCAGAACACTTATGTGTTGTGTCAAGCTGAGCTGGTGAAATGTGGTTCAAAACTGCCCCCCTCCCCGCGCAACCAAGACAGACAGGTAACGAAGGAGACACAAAACTGCTGGCTTTGTTCTCACACTTTGACTTGCCGAAACTCACCGAAGCCTTGACTGTCCAGCAAACTCTTGCTGAAGTCCATGTACACCAGACCTTCGTACACCTGCAACAGCACAGTCACGTAGTTGTTTCACTTGACGCTTCGACGCAGCGCGCCCTTCGATCCCTTTTTTGAATCCAATGGAAAACAGTAGCAGTGGACGACAGCCTTGGTGAGCGAAAAGGTACAAGACCACTGTGCTGAACCTGAAGTGTGCAGTGTTATATATATTTACCATGACCACCCCCTAAGTACTGCCACAGCCACAGCATAGCCACAGCCAATCATATCATTCCCTAGATGGAGCCACTATCCTAAGCTG
>JAAUXT010152595.1_pt1 | contig 29234 bp, 26 predicted proteins | sample 7278171 | NCBI WGS metagenome assembly JAAUXT01 (sample SAMN14350112, study PRJNA611818) | marine sediment metagenome | isolation source: surface marine sediment (1.8m) | place: French Polynesia: Moorea | collected 2018-08
CCATATATACATCACATTGGCTATTGGAGATGGCAATTGAGACACTGTATTGAGCCTCAGATACAGGAACCCAGCCCAAATGTCTAGGCAGACTTGTCCATAGGTGGGGTATGGACGGACACTACAGGACGGGACAGGACGTCTTTCCTGAGATGCCATATATACATCACATTGGCTATTGGAGATGGCAATTGGGACACTGTATTGAGCCTCAGATACAGGAACCCAACCCAAATGTCCAGCCAGACTTGTCCATAGGGGCGGGGGGTAGGGGATGGACAGGACAGGATAGGACAGGATGGGACGTCTTCACCAAGGTGGCATATATAGTGGAAAAATTTTTGGTGAGCCACTAAGTGCTCTTCCCTAAAGGGACATCGCACAAAAAGCACTGAAATGGTACCAACCAAAATCAAAGCACCTTCAGATGGGTAGTGTCCACCAAAAGTATGTGTACAACTGTTTTATGGTCAAGATGGGGATCAATTTTGGATCTTATTGGCTCCTTTGGGTCAATTTGGGTTGGAGACAATGCACCAGTAAGAATTTTGGAAAGCTTGAAATTTTAGATTCTTCAGGTCAAAAAGTTAAAATTTGAAAATATGGGGTATGAATGTAGAAATGGGTCTGTCTCAAAAATTATAAATATTTGGTGAAAGAAGTATATTTATGAAATATAGTGTATTGTACAGGGGTTTGAAAGGTAGTATTTGATTTTTGATTTTTAAAAATGTTTAAATGCTTTTTAGGATGGGGTCAAAATCAGGATGGAAAAATCATTTTTGATGGAAAATTTAGAAATGGATAATTGCACCACACACATTGCCAACAACGCATCAAAGCACTCATTTTTGTGACTGTTTTCGGTGTGGACCACCAAGAAACGGTTCAAGAAACTTTGGCATTTTACATTCCATTTGTACCTGGTATTCCAGAACTCCAGAGGCTGTTTCCAGAGTTGTGCCTCCGACTGCTATTTCTTTCTTGGAACTGGTGTTTCCTCTGCTCTTGTGCATCTATATTACACAAGACAGGTTGGATGAGCTCATGCTGGAGCTGCAGGACTGGGGATTTGAGCCTACATACATCAAGAAAGCTCTCCAAGAGTTGCTGGGCAAGGTCAATTTGATTTTGAACTGTATTTGGCTGGGTTTTAATTTGTCAGCAAACTGCTCAACCTGATTGTCCAACTGCCTGAACAGGGAACTATGGAACAGTGCCTTTCACAGGGAATACCACCCTCAGATCAAGAGTGATGTGATCTTCTGCCAACCTTCAATATCATTGAGATACTTTGGTTGGAGAAGTTTCCTGATCCAGACTGTATCCTGGCGTTAGATCTGTGCCATGCTCAAAGCTGTTGGAGGCATTTGCAAAGTGGGGATGGCAAGAGCTCAGTTACTTCCAGACAAGTTTTCTGGTCAGGTACACATTTCCCACCTGGAATTAAATACCTTTGTGTGGGCATTTCATCATTTTCAACATCGTGAAACTGTTTTTACTCTGTGCAAAATACGTTATTTTTCTGAATGGTTGGACTTCAGTTTGCGTCATCAAGTTGCCTCCCTTTTCATATTGGAAATGGTGTGTTGGTGCCAGACGCAAGTTCACTTGTCTGTCTTCCTGCATGCAGCAGCTTGCGATGTTTTCCTTGATTCGTGCATGAATCCTTAAGATGCATGGCCCACAGTCGTTTCAACCCCAGGTGCCCCTCAGGGTGAACCCCGCAGAACTGGGGCTTTGGTTTATTTGTTTTCTCCTTGGAGAAGGGGGAGAGACCCATGAGGCCTGCTGGATGCAGTGGACATGATGGAGATCTGGACGAAGAATACAAAAACTTGGAGGGACTGCGTGTGTTGGTGCCCTGGATCCTCGTTTGCTTGGTGCGACCACCTGAGCTGAATGGTTCGAAGAAAGTGCCTTGGATAGGCGACAAAGTTTATGTGAGAACTTGTTTGTTTGCATTGGCACAAAACAAAGGGCTCCCAAAGTTTGCAAAGATGTTTCACTTTGCCACTGCAGGAACTTGCGCAAAGATTTGCCCGACAAATAAAGAACAATAGCCAAGATCCAAACTTGGCACAAACACCAAGGAACTTCAAATTTTCGACTTTCCATCATCGAATTTGTCCTTCTTAGGAATCACGAAATCCCTGTATCAAAACGCGTCTGACGCACTCGTACCGCGCAGTTGCAAGAAGCGCAACAAGGCAGCTCTGCTCCCCCTTCCAGAGACCGACAGCGGAAAAACTTTGGTTGGTTCCAAGGTAAAATATCAATTGTGCAGACTTCTCTGAAAATTTGAAATGTTCTGGATTTTGCACGTCTTCAACTGCTTGTTTCTGACATCAGCTTCAGGTAAGTTTCTGGGAGACGCCAGAAATGCAGTCAACAGATTTCTGGACAAAAAACAGGTTCTGGGATTGAACAACGTGGTAGTCCACGAGAACAGAAGGATTGTGGACATCCGGATCTCCTGTTTTCTGAAACTTCGTTGAGTGAGGCACAAACTTCCAACACCACGCTCAGAATCACAATTTTGTTGAAAATTTTGCGAAACCAGATTCATAGACAAAAGACAGACTCATGCATATTGATCGAGTAGGCACGAGGCTTGTCCACAAATTACCCTTTTCTTTTGAGTTTCCCACAACACCTCAGGGTGGGGCCAGATTCACCACACCAACTGGTAGGGCCAGATTCACCACTCTCAGACCGCCTCACTATAATTTGTAGGGCCAGTCTCCCACAACATTCCTGTTCTATAGGTGGCCATGATATTCTGTGAAACTTTTCGTTTTTGAATTCTGCGTGATGTGGGTGTCGTTGAAAGATACCGGTACACAACAGGAAAATCGTGGACAGACGTCGCACAAGTGTGTCCAGTTTGGTCCCAGATCAAACTCAGATGTGCTGATAACCTTTGGTGGTGCATACCACTAAAATTGATCCTGGCGAGAGATTCGGCTCAGAACTTGTTGCAGTATCTTGTCAGGACTGTGTTTGTTCTCGCCGAACTTTCTCCAATTCGGCCGCAGAGTCGAGGAGTGTGGTGCGCGTCAGAGAGACACCGGGCGGCCGCGGAGACGTGCACCTCACGTTTCTCCACCGACACCGCCCGATCCATCTGCACCTCGAGCCGGACGCCGCCTTCAATGCAACCAAACCGACGGTGTTCGTGGGAGAGAATCACAGAGTCTTCCAGTGGGACCTACCGGAAGAGGTCTGCACTCCCAAGAAACTTTGGCTTTCGGAAATTGTGGCTGATTTCTTCCTTTTGCCAATTTGACTTTGTCCCAGAGTTCACAAACTGTTTTGCAGAACGAAACTGTGTTCTTCGACTCAAATCACGATGGCTACTTCTTTGCGCAGCACAACACAAGAGACACAACACATCAATTTGTGCGTAGATTAATTTACGTGTTTCATCGTGAGTTAGTTCTCTTTGAAGGAGTCTGGTGTTCTGTTTTCTGTGTGAGAAAATATAAATTTTGCTCGTTTTTCAACAGCATGGTGTCTTCCGATTGGGAAGAATGATAAACTTCATGCAGCCCTATCAACATGGAATCAAGCACCAGGGCACAGATGCCAGGACCCTCTACATAATAAAAATAGACCCCGCTGGATCTTCAGAATTTGCAGAAGAGTAAGTTTTTGCTTCTGTTGCTTTTGAACCTGTTGATTCATTTTGCAGGAAGATAAAACTCGACCGCCGACACTCACTCAAAAAAGTGCGACGTCGTGTTTTTTTTGTACAAAACCATTGGCAGCGCCTTCTTATCAAAGGAAAACAGCAATGCCAGAAAGCTTTTGTTTGTTCCACAAATTGCGTCGCTTTGTGGCGACTAAAATCCAGGTTCGGGGTCTCAAGAGACAAAACAGTTTTGCTCCTGCAATCTACCTAAAGTGCGAAGCAGTGAATGTCCCGTCTGCATGCCATCTGCAAATATTCTCCTTCATCTTTGAAGAACCTGCACCTGTCCATTGCTTTGGCTTTTGCAAACTCGCATCCATTGGACACATTGACAGCACCCCTCGAGATCTCAAAATTCAAATCTTGGCTCTGCTATCTTTTTGGGTCAAAGTTGCGTCTCCGGCACTGCCATCCTTCTGAGCGAAAGTTGCATCCTGGAGAGCAGGCTGACGACCTTTGGGGTTCCGTTACCTTGCAGCCTGAAACATGCAAAGTTTGAGTCTTGGCTTTGCTATCCATCCAGGGTTCAGAACGCTGGTCAGAGCGACTGGATGTACAGCCTACAGGCTGCGGAGGAGCTGCACGGCGGATTCCTCAACTACACTGTCGAGATGCTGGTCGTCGCAGACCATTCCATTTACCAAAGGTTCGCCAGAGCCTCGATGGCTGTCCCTGAGAATCATGTCGCCTCACTCGCACTCGGAACAAACAACAAGCGAGGCTCCAGTCAATTGGGCAGCTGTTCAGTTGAATGCGGAGAAAGAAGACTTGTGGCCTTTTGCACAAGAAACGAGTTCGGATTTGTGAACGTTCACTGCTTCACTTTTGTACAGTTGGTACGCAGACAGCGCCGGAAGCAACAAGGCAGAGAAGAAAAGGAACGCCATCAAACACATTCAGTATTACTTCTTTCACGTTGTGCGAGGGGCGAGTGACCAATTCAGCTTCTTCTTCTTCTTTCTGATGACAGTTTCACGTTAGGTTCTCCACTTGGTCAACCGAAGAACTTTGCCGACAATCTCATTTTGCACTGTTCAGAACCGGCTTGAAAGACTGGTGAACTCTTGCAGATCGACATGAGATATCAGAGTATAAAAGAAGACGATTACGGGATATCCGTGGAAAAAGCTGGCATCTACGTGGCTTTGGTGGGTGAAATCGCCTCTGTCTCGTTGTTTTGTTTCAAAATCGTCCGTAGAACCAAAGAAAATTCTCCATTCGTGCACGGAAAATGAGATGTTGACCACAGTGGCTACCTGAAGAAACCCTTCCAGAATCTGTCCTCAAACGCAAAATGTTTTGATAGACCCAAAGGGACAAGGGCCTTGGCCTCCGAGGGTCAGTTGCTGCATGGCTGAGACGGACGTAGCCTCCTTGGTCCGATTCCGGTTACGTTAATTTGTGGTGCAAATCAAGTTTGGACGAAAGCATTTTCTTTTTATAGAGTGCTGATGACTCTCCGTGGATCGACGAGAACATCTTCGTGTCGGACGAGGGCCAGAAGTGGGTGAACGCGAGCAAGGCGCTGTCCGACCTCGACTCCTGGCTCAACTCGCACAACCACGTGTTGCCTGGATACGACCAGGCGACGTCCTACACCAAGTGAGTGCGCGTGTGTGAAAAAGAAAGTGTGTACGAGTGGTTGTGACTGAAGTCAGGTAAGTCCAGTGAAAACAACGCAGGAACGACATCTGTTTTCAGGAGAAATCTGGCTGGGAACTTCGGAGAAGACGGCACCAGAAAGAGGCTGTCTGGTGAGTTTGTGCCTGTTGTGTTTTGAAAAGTCGAACCACCGGCTTTGTGTGAACAACTAATTTTGTCACCAGGGTGAAAAGAAGGGTGCTCAAATTTCAGAAGAACGTGTGCTTTCGCTGAGATTTGTTTGGAACACACAGGAATACTGTGTCCTGTAATCATCTGGATTTGATTTAACTCATGCAGAGAATTTCGTCACTTCTTTTGCCACAAGTGACACAACTGACCATGATTTCAAACACCATGTAGGTCTTGCAAATATCAAAGGAGTCTGTGGATTCTGGAAGGGGTCTGTGTGCAGAGACATGGGACTCTACTCTGCAATACAGACAGGAGCGCACGAGTTGGGACACAGGTAATTTACAACCTCAGATGTTTCCACTTCGAGACCAACACTGGGTATTGAGATGTGTTGAAGAAAGTTTTGTCAGTCTATGTGGCTTGGTGTGTTTTTTCGAACACAAGAACGAAGTCCTGGATAGAGTGGATAGAACATGAGATATTCGTTCTCCGTAGAGTCTGCTAAGTATCAGAAGACGAAGTGACCCTATCTTTGGTCCAAAGGAAGCTGTTGAGCAAACGGGTGTTCCTTCCGGAGTTGACATATTGCGTGTTGGCGATCGTCCCTTCAGTCTGGGCGCACCTCACGACGGGGACGGGAACTCGTGCGCCTCCGAGGACCAGTACATCATGGCGGGGACCCCGGACTTCCTGTCAACAGATAACTACCTGCACCCGCTCACATTCTCTTCCTGCTCCGTCAGAGCCATGCGCGCCTTCTTGCATGCATTCACATTGTGAGTTGTCCACGATTCTTCTGGTCTTTTGCAGCAGTTCTCTCAACAAAGTGGCATTGCAGTGAGCCAATTTTGTGAACTCAGTTTCGGAACGTTGCTCTTTTTCATTAATTTTTCTTCTGGGAGGTGTTCATCCAACAGACACACACCCACACCCACTGAATCCTTTTGCCTGCAGCCACGGAGGCAACTGTTTGCTGGTCACGAGTGCGGAGCGGCGTCGCGCGGGGCCACACAACAGGCCCGCAGGAGGCGCAGGCGCGGGGGAAGGAATGCTTCCACGAGATGACCCTGTGGAGAACCACGACGTGCTGCCGGGACAACTCTTCTCCCTCGACCAGCAGTGCAAGCAGGTGTACGGCACCGAGTCTTACTTTTGCAAGGTGAGACGACGAAGGAAAGATGATTGTAATCTACTCAAGCCATAAACGTTGCTCTGGACACTGTTTGTAGGTTATCCTTCCCGATCTCAGAACGCGAAAGATCCAAACAATCTCCGCCTCTTCTGGAAGTGGCTGTGCATGTGAGCGAAGTGCTGAACCAAAACCGTGTGGTTCCGTGCCGCTGAAAAATGACACAAACGTCTTCACATTTGCAGAGCCTGTCACAATATTACAGCATCTGCAGAAGGCTCTTTTGCTACCAACCACAGCTGCAGCGCTGCTACACGACCAGCGAGCAGAGGGCCGCGCTGGGCACTCCCTGCGACAACGACAAGGTACTTTGGAACCCAGAGCCATGAGAACAAACGATTGCGTCACTGAACCTTCATTTTGCATTGTCTTTGCCGGCCCCGTGTGGATTGGACGCTGGTTCCTCCTCACATCTTTCAAGGAGCTCAAAATTTCTTACAACGAGTGTGCACTTCTTCAGGAAAGGATTGGGCCTCAGATTCGTTTCTGCAGGTGGGAGTCTTCTGTGCTTTCAGTGGTGCATTCACGGTGACTGCGTTCGAACTGAAGTCCAGCCGAAGCCCATTGGTGCGTTGTCCATGCACTGGATACAGACTCAATTCTCACATGTGATCTCACCATTGCAATTGATATCGCTGAACATGTTGCACGAATCAGATTGTGTGGTTCTTGTGTCTCAATTGCAAATATTCAGATTCGTGTTTGGCTGGAGATCACGAGCCGTATTATGGCGCGACGGCGTGTCAAGACATGGTTCTTCGTCTGCCCTTCCACTGCTACGATGCACCCTACAAGACCGACTGCTGCGCTCAGTGCAAGAAAATTGCTGACGATTCAAGACCAGGTACACCTTTTCAGGCCATGGACACCAAAGCTTGAATCGAGGCAGGGAAAGAGTCCATTTGGAATCTACCGCATGGCATCGGTCCTGAAGGAAAGCCAAAAGTATCTTGCACTTCCATCGGATAAGATACGAGGAAAACTAAGAACGATCTACAGCGTTTTTGCCTCCAATTTGTTGTCCAGGTTGTGAATTCGGGGACAGGGAGCTTTTTTGCTCCAGTATCAACCCGAGGGGCTGTTACGACGAGAGAACCAAGACACAGTGCTGCCAAACATGTCCCTCACTGATATCGGGACCTGATGGTGAGAGGGAAAGTTTCAATTGATCAGTCTTGACAATGCATGCATTTCCATTTTCTGAGCTTTTTTCTCCGTATTCCCTGTTTTGAATGGAGAGAGCTCTGGATTTTAGATTGTCCGTATGGAGACCGGGCTTCGTGGTGTTCCGGCGTGACGGCGCGCGAATGCTACAGCAACGAAGAAACTTGTTGCCAAACCTGCAAAAGTCTTGTGAAGAACAAAGATGATCACAGTGAGTACACGCGTCAACTCAGCACTTGGGTTCACGGGACTCACTTCTTTCATGATCACCGTGCAGACGAAATCTGACATTCAACCTCAGATGAAAAGAGCACGTTTCGATTTGACTTCAACGAGAAAGACTTTAATTTGCACTCTGCACACACTGACCTCCGCCACAACCCGTCCGTGCACGTACCGGGCAGTTGTGATTCACCTGGATTCACCTGCAGGTTGCAGATACGGGGATCGCTCGCGTTGGTGCGCTGGGATCTTTGCCATGCAGTGCTACGACATCGCAGACCGATGCTGTGAGACGTGTAAAAGCATGCGCAGCGGACCTCAAGGCTGCGAGTACGGCGACAAGATCCCCAACTGCTCCCCAGCTATGTGCTCCTATGAAACTCAGGAGCGGATCCAGGCCACCTGCTGCGGAACCTGCTCCAAGGTGACAACTACACTTTCGCAAACCAGTGATGTGGATGCAGAGGCCTCGACATCCAGTGGAACAACTGGATCCACAGGAAGTGCATCAGAAACACTGACAGAAAAAGGGACAAGCAGTTCTTTGAAACCCACGACAGTGATGCCAAAAGCCAGCAGCAGTGTACACACGACAAAAGCGTCTTTGATAAGCTCCACTGAGCCTGTGTCTCTGTCAACCACAGCTCCTCCCACAACAAGCATCACCACTCCAGGTAAGTGGTTGTGTCTGTGGAAAATGTGAGTGTCTGCGCGTTGTGCTCTGCTTTGAAGTGAAAATCGGTACAATTCATGCACGCGTGCACACCAAACCACATTTTGTCGTCTTCTGTGCGTTCCCTCGCAACTCCATGGCGCACTGGTTCAGGACTTGATGGAAGTGAGCCGAGCCCTGGAAAGGATCAACCCGCACGAAAGCAGGATGTGAACAAATGTTCCGTCATGCAGCTCCTGCATGGTAGACACTGGACCCGCTTAAAACCTGTGGTTTGAACTCAAGCTGGAGTGAATAACGTTTTCAGCAAACAAGTGCATGTGCGACCCTTTGTTTTCATCCGTTTGTGTTCGCAGGAACTGAGTGCAAGGACGCCGCCTCGTGGTGTCGCACAATGCCGACTCGCGACTGCTACGTGACGTCGGATACGTGCTGCGATACGTGCAGAAGATCGAAGACGGGACCCACAGGTACAGGTTTCTTCGAACAGGTGCAGAGCGAAACACAAATGTACGTTGCATATTTGTGCAAAAAGGAACTCCTGAGCTCGGCTTGGTTCTGGCTCTGTGGACGTCACACACATTGAGACATCACCTGCAAACGAACAAACGAGAACAACGTGCCTTGCATTTCAGGTTGTGAGTTCAGTGATCGGGTCGGCTGGTGCAGGAGTCACGTGCGCAAAGCAGCTGACTGCGCAGACGCGCTCGTGGCTCACGAATGTTGCGACACGTGCGCCCCCTACACACGGTGACGAAGTTTCTCCTCCAGACTTTCGTGATCGACACCAAGTGTGCCAACTGAAGACAATTGGAGCCATCAGATGTGAAGACACGTGTTTTTCCGTGTTTCAGCTTGTCTGCTTCGGTGGCATGTTCCGCATTGAGTCATAATTCTAAATAATTCTAAATCCCGAGATGTCGGAGGCGAGGATAAGTCTCCAGCTGCACTTACAAACACGTCGTTCCGTGTCGCAGTTTCGCTTTGCTCCACGTGAGAACAAAAATTGGAAGGAAATTTCTGCACAACATCACACAACAGACTGATATTCAACTGGTGAACCAAAGACGTACATCCGCAACTGATGAAAAAATGATCCAATCACTTCCTTCGTTGTTTGACTTTATTTGGAACACCCCACCATTGTCCAATCGAACGACACCACACGTACTTTTGTGAGCGACAACAGACACTTGTCAACAAATGCGCAAGCAAAGACACAACAGAAAACAGTATCAGCAAAAGATTTCCTGACAGCCAACTGACAAAACCCTTTCTCATTTGTTTTCAAATCCCACCTTGAAACCACAGGGAATAACAATTCAAGTGATAATTCGCCAGGCACAAAAATGTGGCAAGAACCACCGTAAAGAACGATCAACAGCATGGAAAAGCACGTGGATCCAGCTGCAAGTTTGACGTGAGATTCACATGCAGGTAAATTACAAAGACACTGGTCGCTCCCCGCCGAGTAAAGCGGAGTGCGACACAAAACCAAACGACTGTCAGGTTTCTCTTGCCGCACGTTTTTTGCCGACACCGTGTGAAGCGTTATCTGTATGCAAAACCATCATGATCTTCGGAAGGGTTGGCTGAATATAGTTTGGCTGAACATTTGGCGCCGTGAATTCAGCACTAGTTTTCGCAGACTGGAAAACCTCCTTTCGGAAGAAGGACAAGCGGCCTTCGTCTTCAGTCTATGTCCACGTGCGCGGTGTTGGGCAGTTTGAGCGACAAGAGTCCTCCTGCATTGAGCAGCCCCGCCACGAGGAACATGGGCACGAGACAGTACACATCCACCAGTTCCCCGAACGAGAGGTTCCCAAGGATCGCGGCCATGCGTCCCACACTCATCAACAGTCCTGACGCAGTGGACCTGGAAACCAGACAACAAATGACAAACTTATTTGTTTCTGTGCACAGTCTGGCACTGAACTGAAGAAACACAAGAGACGGGTACGTTCTGGTATCAAAATGGTGAAGCGTTTGTGCCGCACGTGTGACTTATTCTTGTGAATTGTAAGAGTTGCTGCTTCTGGAACAGCCAGAAGAGCCTGATGTGTGTTGGAGACAGCAGAACGTGGGGAGGGATGGGGAGGGGCTCACCTGAGGCGGGTTGGATAGAGCTCCATCTGCAGCACGTCGAGCGCGTTCCACCCCATGACTGAGATGGCGCTGAAGACGCACGACATGACGAGGCTCTGCGTCGAGTTGTGAAGTAACGCGATGAAGAACACGCTGCAGCCAGACACCACCATGCTGCCCGCTGAATCGAGACCACGGATGTGATTTCCATGAGCCCAGAGCAGGCAAATAAAGCAGAGATTCGGAGTCATTTTTTTCAGATTCTGCAGTTCCCTGTTTTCACTTTGCGCGAGCCCTGTCCTTACACAAGTATTTGCAGCTTCAAGCAAACTGTTTCCCCATTCAAGCGCACGAGTCAGGCAACCAACGCGCCTCATTTCACAACTCACCCAGCATGATTTTCCTGCCGACCCTGTCGATCATGATAATGGTGAAGATGTTTCCCGGCAGGTTGGACGCTGCTGTCAGGAAACTCTCAAAGTAAATTTTGCTCGACGTGTCCTGCGTGCAGTTCGTGGTCACGTTCGTCAGCACGGCCGGACCACTGCCGACTGAGCAGGGGGAGCCGCCGTACTTCTCTATGCGGCTGAACAGCTCAGGGAACCACAAGAACATTCCGTAGTACCTGTTGCAGAAGGGCACACACAAAGGCAAGGTTAACACCACCAACATTCTGACAACAGGCGAGTCAAGCCACCTGAATGCGTCCAACTTCACTGAAGACCATCACTCTTTGTGAAACCGCACCACAAAAATAGGTCAAAATGTTCTCACCCGAAGCACAGTGTGAAGTAGATGAGCGTCAATGTCACAGAGACGGAAGTAAGCGGAGGACGGAAACACTCCCGCGTCGAGTCTATGAACTGCAACAGACAGACACCACCACATAAGAATACACAGAGATACAAGCAAATGATAAGACGTCCTGTGAAGCGAAAACGCAAAACGAACCTTGGCGCATGCGACTTTGAATTGTGCACAGCGATCTGCCGCCGACGCGCGGTCCATACCGGTGTGCGTGCGTTCAGATTGTGCAGAAGGGTCTTGCAACAAATGCTCCACCTGATAAAGCAGCTCAAATGTGTGAAGCCTTCATCACACAACAAGAAACTTGGTCCAGACACGCGCCACGCCAAACGTCTCCGACAAGTTAATGCGAAACCCAAACCACTGTGGCAGCCTGGGCAGCAGCAGAATGACAGACAAGTCAGCACAACTGACCCATCAAACAAAATAACCAAATGGGGACGGAGTGTTTTCGAAACCTTAAGTTTTGTGTGAATGTTGATGGAAGGGAAGAGAGAGTTAGTGCGCAAGAAGAGATCAAACAATTGTGTTTGTGATGCACATCATGCCACACCCCAAAAACATATTTTCAGCAAATCTCCAGTTCATTTTGACAGCAGAAAGCAAACGCTTTCTCACTCAAACCACTCACCTGAAAATCTGTCATCACATCTTTCGTGGGATTATTTGTCCGGAAAATTCGACGAAGGACTAAAATAGCCTTTTGGCTTCTGTGCTCCTGAAACACAAAATTTCAGTACCTGCTGAAAAGACGTATGTTTGACTCTTGATCAACGTCACACCGTTCTGAAAAATTATGTCGTCGCAAAAGTAGGTCTCATCGAATCTCAAAGCAAAAATATTTCACTCTTTGCTCTTTGAGTCATCGTTGTCTTTGCTCACTGTCATGAGGAACTTCGGGCTCTCGGGCATCAGGAGGAACAACAAGGCGGAGGAGATGCTGGGCAGCGTGCAGACAGCCAGGTAGATGCGCCACGACGTGTACGTGAAGTGCGTCGACACAACGCCGACGTGCAGCGGGATGATTATCCACGCCACCCCTGTACAGAAAAGAATGGTTCCGAGTCATTTGATGGTTCAGCTGTTTTTGTTCGTCGCGGTGGAATCCCAGGTTGTACGAGCGTGTGGAAGGAACAACCAACAACATCAATCATCATTGTGCTGTGTTCACGGGAAAGATACGAGTCTGATTTGATGCGATAAACGTCTCTACAAACGTAAAATGAAAAGAAACAGGTCATCACTCAGCGAAGAGAGGTGTCTCGCACTTTGTCAGCTTCCGAAAGAACCAAGTCCCATTCGTGCAAAAGGTCTGTTTGCTACAGGGTCCGAAGATCGCATTTTCCTTGCAGAAACCTCGTCTTATCTGACAATTTTGACTGAGTTCACCGTACTTTTGTGGAGGTCACTGGCAGAAATGTGCGACGCGGGACAAAGAGAACGAGGTCCACTTCACCTGCAGCGATTATGTTTCCGCACATCCAGAACGTGGCGAGCAGACTGATCATGGAGCCGCGCTTCTCCTTCGGCTGGAACTCCGTGTAGTAGGTGAAGATGACTGGCAGGCTCCCTCCGACTCTGCACGGAAAAACCCGTGACAGCGCAAACGGAAAGCGGAAAGTGATAGTGCGATGCAATAACCCAAGACAGGCATGACGTGTCTATTGACTGCGGAAAAGAAGCGATCACGACGTGGCGCATATCCATCGGACTCACACGGTATCAGTCTCCGAACGAGTTTGCGTCTTCACCAGATGCGTATTTCTTGACAGAACGTGTCAAATTTTTCCGGTCATACGCATCGTCGTAAAAGCAGGCGGGCTAGAAATTTCTTTCGGTTGTGCAACAAACCTCTCCTGAGAAAACTGACCCGAATCCGCTGAGGAACCTGAGCAGGACGAACGACAGGTAGGACGGCGCGAAGCTGGACGAGAGACCGCCGAGTCCGTTCACAGTGAGTGACCACAACAGCACATAGCGCCTCCCGTACAGGTCTGCGAGTGTACCCCACAGGTACCCACCCACCATCATACCTGCAGAGACTTTGTTTTTGAACTGTCTGTCCATCCCTTTGGACAAGTGTTGGCTCAGCGCCTTCTGAATTTGATTGAAAAAAGGCGCAAAGGAACAAAAACATACCGAGAAACACGCTGGAGTTCAGCAGGCCCTTGTCTGAATTGGACATGTGCAGATCACAAGTGGCGGGTGGCAGGATGAACGAGATGGCAAGAACTTCTATGGCGTCGCTCGACAACGCCCAGCCGCACAGCGCCAGCAGCACGCAGTGAAACTTTCCATAGCCTGAAGTCATTTGAGGGAGGGGCGTACAATGTTCTGCGAGTCAACAGCATGCGAGTCAACAGCACAAAATCGTCTTTTTTTCTTTGGGTCTTTGTACCAAAAAAACAACAAAAACGCACCGACGCTGCTCAAGGCCTCTTCGTACGTGTACTCTCCATGCTCTGTTCGACCTTCCCCTGAAATTCAGAAACAAACCCATTCGTCGGCAAATGTCCCATTTTGTTGTGCCTTTGATTGCGAACGCGACATGTCCAACTGATTTGTCAGCTTTTGCGTGCGCAACTCTTTGACTTCGCGCAAAACTGCAGTTCATACTCGTGTCATCACTGCGAAGCGGTGTCGGGTCGTCGCTTTCATCGGGGCTGTCGAGCAGCGGTTCTCTGAAGGAAACTCCTGACTCCATGTCCGCCGCCGACGGCCGCGCCACGAGTCATTCGTGTCCTGCACGCAGCACCTTCCGCAGCCCCGAACTCGCCTGTGGTGAGGGCGCAGACAGCAGGCATTGGTTGGAATGTACAAGGCGACGGAGAATTGGTTTTTCAGACATTGCCAAGAAACTGCGAATTCCAACGGCAAGATTCCATTCACAGGATATCTGTTGCACGGACACCAAGTTGAAACGGCTTGCAGCTGAACTCACTCAATTGAGAAGCGTGATGATGATCTTTTTCGCAAACCCTGACTGTTTTGTCCTTTTGTGTAGAAAGTTATTGGCCTTTGAAGCACGACAGAGAAAAGCACCCACTGGAAGGTTTGTCTGTCACATTTGCCTTCACCAAATGTGCATCGACAGAGGAGTGCCCTGGAAAAAAAACCCCAAAAGTGGAAGAACCGTGCAGAAACGCGCAAGTACCCAGATTGAACGGAACATCCCAACTGCAACCGAAGTGCCTGTCCATACAGACTTCGGTTTTGGCTTCTGTCACATTTGCCTCCACCAAATGTACATGGACAGAGGAGTGCCCTGACCCTCCCCCCCTCCCAGTGCAAGAAAGTCAGCACCAAGCTTTGGGTACCTTTGCAGAACCGTGCATACGAGTACGGCAAGGCGTACGAACGAAACACGTGTCTGGACTGCAAGACTTGCGAGGCCCCGTCATTTAATGATGAGAATCTTCATGTTTGGAGCCGCGTTTCGACGACAAAGCGATGTACGAGAATATGCAGTGAGTGTCGTCGATACACGAGTTCGACCATGAAGATTCTCATCAACAAATCACAGAGCCTGGTACATCACATACAAGGACCGATTCCTTTCTGAGGCGAAATGTTCTTCATCATGATCGGCAAGTTTGCACCTCTTGTCCTCAAGTGCCGGGTGTCTGACTACACTGAACTGTTGTGGCGCGACAGGAGACCACACTCAGAGCATTTTGTCTTCCAGTAGACAGCTGAAAAGACGTCATGAAGCGACATGCGGAAATGTCCGATTTCCTGGAGCAGAGAATTGTCATCAAATTCTGTGTGAAGTTGGGTTGGACATTTGTGCAAATAAAGACATCCTTGCACGCCACTTTTCCGCAAGTTTTGTGTAATGCCAGTGTGTACAAGTGGATTGCAAAGTTCCGGACAGGCAGAGACTCAGTGGTGGACAAACCCAGGGCAGCAAAACCCAAAACTGGTCGCAGCAGGCACAACATCAGGCGAATTGAAGACTTGATCACAGCAGACAGAAGAGTGACATTGAGGGAGCTTTCACAAAAATCCGATTTGGCCTTCACAACCATGCAAAGAATTGTGAAAAAAGACCTGAAACTTGTCAAAAAATGTGCGAAATTCGTGCCTCATGATCTCACAAACAGGAACAAGGAAAGGAGACAAGCCATTTACCACTTCTGGACAAGGTTGGCATTGCACTCACCCCGGATTCTGAGGAGGACTGTGACATGTGATGAATCCTGGGTTTACATTTATGACCCTCAAATGCGACAGCAATCCAAGGAATGGTTGCGCCATGGTGAGGCCAGACCCCAGAAACCCAGGCGTGAAATTGCCACAGCAAAAGTGATGGTTGTCACATTTTTTGACTCAAAAGGACTCATATATTTTGAGTATGTTCAAAGGCCACTCACAGTCAACCAGAGGGTATTTCGTGCCATCTTCAGGCATTTCCATGAGGCTTACCAGCGGCGCCGCCCGCACTCGAGCATCAGGGGGCATCATTTCTTCCACTTTGACAATGCCCCTGCACATACCACCGACCTGACAGTGCAACTCATCCATCAACTGGGGTGGACCCACCTCCCTCACCCAGCGTACAGTCCAGATTTGGCACCCAGCGATTTCTGGCTGTACGCCAGGCTCAAGAAGAACCTCAGAGGCATCCAGTATGGCAGTCTGGATGAGCTCAAGGAAGCTGTTTCTGACGATATCTCAGCCATTCCTTCTGGAGAATACAAGAGATGCATGCTGCACAGCTGGCCCTGGTGCTGGAGGTGTTGCCTTGCCGCTCAAGGACAGTACTTTGAAGGATGCCCATGAGTCCAGAACGGACTTTACTTTGTGCCTTCAGAACCAGAAGACTGTTCTGACAGTGTGCCGATTTGTTATTGTTATTGTTTGACTCAGACAAAGGCTTCCCATTGTTCTCAAAAAGTGCATTAAAGGAATGGAGTTAACTGCCACAACAGTGCATGTCACCGCATGTCAAATTCCAAAAACATTTCGCCTCAGAAAGGAATCAGTCTTCGTAAAAACAACAGAATTCGGTATTCGACTTCAACGCGATAAAAGCGTGAGAGTTCCGCATTTATTCTTGTTCACAACTTGCCGAATCACAAAATACGCGAATCTAAGAAACATCTGTGACCAATCTCACCGACTGCAAGTGAAAATGCGAAATATTCGCTTTTCTCATTCTTGTTTTGTCCACGATTCAGTCACATGACCCGATGAAAAGTCACGTGACTGATACCTGTCATTGTCTCATCACAGTGACATGAGTGAAGGCACAAACAGTTTTTCTCGTGTGTTTATTGTTTGTTTGGTTTTGCTTTTGTAGGGTGTGTGCCATAATGACATAATCCAAGCCAACAAATAAAATTTTTGAAAGGGAAACATTTGCGCGCACCTGCATAACCGAGCGAGGTTTCCTGCCGCAATTATTAACATGGAAGCTTCGTACTTCGTCACTGGTCACAGAGGCGGATTTTGTCAGGGGAAAAAATGCCGTTTGGAAGCATTGGAGATGAGAGAAAGAAACCTTGAAACGTAGTGTTGGAATACGAGGAGACCATGGCGGGTTTGATCAAGAACCAAATCCTCAAGCACCTCTCCAAGTAAGTGGTCGATCTGTCACAAGCATCAAAACTGGATCGACATGATAATCAATTGGGTGTGATTCGTGAGCATCCGGAAAGATTGTGAAGCTGGAAACTGAATGTCAGGGAATCTGCTTGGTTTGGGGTGGATTCTACTTTGTTTTGGCTTTGTGTGTTTCTGATGTCGAGAGATCCATGCCCACATGAAATCAATCAGTCCAGATCTCTGCTGTCATGTTCTCTTATCTGACGGCCAGTTCAGAGGTTTTGTCCTGGGACTTTGATCCCTTTGTTTCAGAGACCGTGGCTTGTGTGTGTGTGTGTGTGTGTGTGTGTGTGTGTGTGTGTGTGTGTGTGTGTGTGTGTGTGTGTGTGTGTGTGTGTGTGATGGTCTGCTGGGGCTCATTTTGACCCACTCGTTCTCCAGCGAGACCCACTCGTTCTCCAGCGAGTCCAGGGGGAGGGGTGTCAAAACGGCCCGACTTCAATTTGAAACGCATAACACACAAAGAGTTTTTGTATCTTTGACATGAAAGAAGGGGCTCAATTGCTTTCTCGATTTCTTCCACGAACAATCTGCGCTTCTTACTCCAACTGAACACTGAACTTGAACAGTTGTTCGAACGCAAGCCATCCACCACCACTCGTCCGACAGAACAAACTTCTTCTCACTGGAATTGATGCTGGTGATAAAGGTTGAAGTTGAAGGTCTGGACGCTATTGACTGACTGCGACCTGCGGGAACATTCCGTTTTGTTGCCCCAAATGCAAAGAAGCTGCACTGTTGTCCAGGTGAAAGTGAAGTGACGTGCGTTTTAGTTACACTCGTACTTGATTGAATGACACCAATGTGATGCCGTTGAACATCCTCTCTGCAGTCTTACACTCTGTCCCGTTCATTCATTCCGAAACAAACAAAAGGATTTTGTTTTCAGAATTGTTTGGGTGTTCAGAAATCGATTGCCTGTTGTACAGAATCATGAAAATGCTCACAGTCTGTGCCGCTTTTTTTGCTGCAGGTTCACCAAGAATCTGTCCCCGGACAAGATCCAGGTGAGCACGCTGAAGGGGGAGGGCGAGCTGAGCCACCTGGAACTGGACGAGAACGTGTTGATGGAGGTGATGGAGCTGCCCACCTGGCTCCGCCTCACCGCTGCCACCTGCAACCGCGTCGCCATCAAGGTGAGTCGAGCTGTGGCCATTCAGCGACAGATTTCAGTTGTTGGGGCAAGTGCAAGTCAATGGACGAAAAAATGGATTTGCACAAGGTTCAGCCAAGGATCTTCCCAAGACATCCAAATGAAAAGAACAGAGGCTCAGATCGATTTCGTCTGCGTTGGGAAGCACAGGTGTAAGTTTTTCCTTCAGTCTTGATGTTTGTTGCAACTGAGGAAGCACTCGTGACAACGTTCAGTCACCACTGGCTGAATTCAAAACGGCATTCATTCAATTTTGCGTGGTTTCTCTGGGGTGGGGCTCCAACCGATTTTTGCTTGCCACTTCAGTGTGTGCTTTACGTATTTCAATAACATAGGACTTTTTCAGCTGAAAATGCGTCGTGAGAGTACTGTACTTTTTGCGAGAGTGGTATCTTGGTCTGTGGTTGAGTTCGAAGAGCACAGTGTGGATGAGGTTCGACGTTTTCGTTGTGATTGTTGCTTCGTGATGGATTGTGACAATGGGAACTGTTCATGACTCGCGAAGGAACACGACGAAGTCAAGCTTCCTTGGATCACCGTGGAACTCGTCTGACACAGCGTGCGAGCGTTGACATCCTTCAGAATGCAATCAATAGCGGCTTCTTTTTGCGCCGAGAGTAGATTTGAGCAAGGGGGCTCCAACATCATTCAAAACATCCCATGTCTCTCACCAAGCAAGGTCCGTCTCGTTGATCTTTGAGGAACAAGCGAGCAGCTCACTTTGATCCACAGATGAGGATGTACTGGGATCTTGGTGGCTCACAAGATCACGCCCGTTGAAACTGACTTCGGTAGAAGTTACATTCAGTGGCTTCGAAACGAAATGCTCCAGACCACACTCATGCTCCTGAGGTCCAGAAGGTGATTCGTGTCAGGTTCTGTCTTGGTTTTGAAGACCAATCCGGGTGAAGCATTCCAGGAACAATATTTCATCAACGAAAGTATATTCTGCGGCGTTGAAGAGAGATCACGTCTCCTCCAGTGGAGATTAATTTTCCTCGCAATGAAAAGGCGAACTTCCACTGCCCTCTTGGTGCGGATTGTTGTTGCCACACACGGCCCGTGTTGCGGTGACGTTGCGGCGTCATCACAGTGACAAGTGCAAACAGTTCCTGCCGACAGAAGGGACCTCCAGAGAAATGTGCCTGTCGGCTCGAAAGAGGTGTTGCTGTACAAAAAGACGTGACAAGAATTCTGTCATGAAGGAGAGAGAGCTACGAGCGTGAGAGATGAGATTGAGCTTGCATCGGGACTTGCGTTTGAACTGCAGTGAGATGCACTGTCCATTGTGTTCTTGCAGAATCTCAAAGACCTCCCAGGGTTTTAAGGCCATGACTGACCGATGCCGCGGGCTTGGTGCAGTCACCCCATGTATGTGTGTATGTGTGGATTGAAACCAAGTTGCTTTACCTGGGGGTGGGGGACAACAGCAAGCAGCAACTTGATTTGAAACCAATTTGTTTTGCAGCTGACAAAAAATACCAGGAGCAAACCGACTTGAGTTGCTTTACCCCTGAAGCAACTTGAGTTGGTTTGTGGTGGTGGTAGTGGTTTTGGTGGTCGTGTGTGTGTGCTTCCAGGGTGGATCTGTCATTGTTGTTCCCTCCACGACCCCCCACCCCCAATAAGATGTTGCATGACCCACTCCAAGGGGTCACGCAACATCTCGTACTCCAGAGTTGGACTTGTGATCTTCTGTGTTCTCCAAACTCTCTGTGACATGTGCAGCATTGGTGAACTCAAAGTGCGACTCAATGCCCGTGGCATTCTCGTTTCTTGAAAATTTTCAACTTTTCCTTTCATTTCGAATCTCGCGCTGCCTGTTTGTGGCCGCGGGCTCGCTGATCCTTGATCTCTTGTTACTTTGAGACTCCTGACCACACAGCCACAGCCTGATGTTGGTATTTGTCGTTGAGTAGCGTTGCTTTCATTCGATTCCAGGTAAAATCCAGGGTTGAAAGAATCGTGAATGGTGGTGGGAAGAGTCTCTCGAACAAACTCGACTGTTTGTGCTGTATTCTCCAGCGTACGAGTATGGGTCGCAAAAGATGTACCCCAACATTTCCCTGTATTTTCTGGTGCCAGTGTCCCATCGAGGTGATGGCAAACACAAACCCGTGCACAAGACCCCCCCCCCTATGTTTGGTTTCCTGGAAAGAGGGAAAGGATGTGACACGGGTGTACGAGTACGTTCAGAAGCGTCCGTAATGTGGCTTCTTTCCAAATGTTAAATTTTGGAGTGGCGTTATCGAAACACCTCCCAGATTACATCATCAGAGTGATCTCCGTATCAGTAGTTAACAAGCAGACAATGTCGACAGCACAACCCCAAGCACCGTGTTAACGACGTTTGCGTTAAGAGCACAATATGGCAAGGAAGATTACGCGTTGCGATTAATCCTATTTCAGCAAATGAGTCGCGACATTGCTCCGGCTTCTCGACAGCATTTCCTCGACAGCTTAGTGGCAGGGCAAAAGCATCATCCTTACCACGACACAACCACCAAGTCAGGCATTATTGATGGCACTTTTTCCAAGTCGCTGGGTCTTGTTTCAACAAGGGACTACAGAGTTCGTCGCTGATTTTTAAGATGTTTTCTGGATGGGAAATTTTTGCACACGCCGTTTGAGAAAAAGGTCACCGATTCGTCGTGTGTCTACTCTGCCAAGTGTTCTTGTTGTCAAGGAACTTCCACTGATCACCGTTTATATCCGGGTTACCAGTTCACCGACCAGGTTTGTTTGATTGGGCGACCCATCCGGATCACCATCCACACTCCCAGAGGGACAAAAAAGAGTTGTATGAGTGCCCGCAGCACAGACTCACAGACCAAAATCTTCATAGCTGAGGACCTGGGAGCAACCTTTCCCAAACATGTGCTGCTGCAGAAATCTGCACAAACCCCCTGAGCATTACACATGTGCTTCACAGGAGCGAGATCGGTTGTTCCAGCGCTGCCGGAGTCACTTTTACGAGGCTTATACCACTGCTGGGACTCGCTCATGAAGACCAAATCATGCTGATTTGACCCTGCCATTGATTTATTGATTTCCTTGGTTGATTACACGTGCATAGGTCAATACTCTGTCAAATTGTCAAGCATTCCAAAACAACAGGAAGGATGTCCTTTTTGTGTCTGTCTGCAGTTGAGCATGGATCATGAAGCATGTCTAAGAACTAGATGTCAAATTGGTGCAGAGGATAAATCTCTTCTTTTGCTGGAAGTTAGGGTGGTCTCATGCAGATGCCTGAAATGCTTTGCTGAGGGTGTATGGCACAGAAATAATGCATGCAACCAAGACAAGGAGATGGTACACAAAGTTCCAGAATGGCCAGACATCTCTTGTGGATTTGCAGTGCGCCCCCAGAGGCAAGACTGGAACTTCCCAGCAGAGTGTGCAAGCTGTCAAAGCTGTGGTGGATGGTAGCCATTCACTAACTGTGGCTGCAATTGGTGTCCAGATTTGTCTCCCAACCACTTGTGTTCACTGGATACTCACTAAGGAACTGCAACTTTCCCTGAGAGGTGCCATACTCCTGCCTGATGTGTTGATGCCTCACCACATTGTGGAGTGCTTCACTCACTGCAGGAACATGCTGAACAAGACCAGGGCCACACCCAGCTTCTTGAAGAAAATTGTCACAATGGATGAATTTTGGATTTATCAGTATGATCCTGAACTCAAAAGGCAAGCATCACAGTGGCTCACAAAGGATCAGCCCCAACCCACTCACCCTCATCATACATTGTCTACAAAGAAGTGCATGTTGGTTGCTTTCTTCAAACAAAGGGGGATGATCCACATGGAATTTGTGAGGGGGGACTGTTGATACCCTGACCTTCATTGCCATTTTGACCAGGTACAAGGATGCGCTGCATGTGTGCAAGCCATGCCTCACAAGCCACCTCCATATGGACAATGCCCCTGCACATGGATCACACAATATTCATCTTCACTTCCTCTTCACTGGTCAAAAAGTGGTTGACCACCCAGCTCTGTCTCCAGATCTTGCCCCATTGGATTTCTGGCTGTTCCCTTGTGTCAAAAAGGCTCTTCATGGTCATCATTTTCCATCCTTGGATGCAGTGGAGACTGCTGTGAGAAAAGAAGTGGGCCTCATCACCACAGCTGCGTACAGGGAGATGATCATCACAAAGTAGCCTATAAAATGGGCGAGGTGTGTGAACAAAAACAGAGATCACTTCAAGGGACAGAAGTGACAGCAGAAAGACAAATGACAACTAACTTTGTTTTGAGTGTGTCGCCCACAAATGACATAACCAGTGTTATTATTGACATTTGGGAACAATGGAAACCCTTTTCTGCATGGAATAAACAAGGTTAAATGCCTTACACAACCCATAAGTGCATGAATTGGTCTTCATGAGCGAGCCCCAGCAGTGATATAAGCCTCGTAAAAGTGACTCCGGCAGCGCTGGAACAACCGATCTCGCAGAGTACGGTGCCAAACGTTTGGATGACCAAGACCTTGAATGCCATTCTGAAGATGGCCTGAATTACGAGCTCGTATGTGGCAAATCAAAATGGTCATGTATGCTACATAACTTTTGTTTTGTCAACGCAGAATCGAAGCATAAAAGGGAATGATTTGTGGTGACCACCATGTTTGGACAAAGATATGCCAGGAGGAGTCATTGTCCCCTCTGGGAATTTTGTTGCCCTCCTGGAAATTTCGAGGAATTTGAATGTTCAAGAAACACAAGTTGTGCTTTGTCCCGTTGAATGTGCACCAGATCTTTTTCAACGTCGTTGCCTCCAGTTGTTTTGAGGCACTGTCATACAAATTCCCGCTGGACAAAAACTGCGAGAAGAGACTCAGAGTCAACATTTCTCGAAGTATTTCAATTGAATTTTTGGTTTCGGATCGTTCGAAAGTGAAATGTGGCGCACGCAAGATGTAACTGAGGCTGTTCGTTTCACAAACGACACGGCTCCTGAGATTCAGACTTTTTGGAGAACAAACATTGAGCGTGTTGGACGTTGTCAGTTGTTTTCACAAGATTTTCTCGGTGTCAACCGGACAAAGAACTGAAGCTTTTCCTCACGCGCGCGCGCACACACACACACACACACAGACACACACACACACACACACACACACACACACACACACACACACACAAACACACACACAGAGCGGCTGTTCGTACCCTCTACATTTTTTAGTCGCGCGAGCGCGACTTATATAAGTAATCGCTATCTGTCTGTCTGTCTGTCTGTCTGTCTGTACACACCTCAGTTTCCATGACATAATGAGGGGGGGGGGGTCACAATGTTGTGGAAAAGTTTAGCCACCCTGAGAAAGAAACCTGTGTGACCACCCCCTGCTCATTACGTCATGAAAAAGTTCAGCCACCCTGAGAAAGAAACCTGTGTGACACCCCCCCCCCTTCATTACGTCATGAAAAAGTGGATGCAACTCAACGCGCGACACAATGCCAGGGCATTCTCGTTTCCCTCGACACCACTGGTATTTTTGTCTGCAAATAAAGCTCATGCACATCCATCACATGAGAAATGCTGGCGATCAGTTGAGAAGATCACTGCCTGAAGCTGAGCGATCTTCAACGGGAATTTGCAGCGGTGGGGGCTGCAGCCACGCCCTTCCCAGTACAGTCGCGCAAACAATCGTCACAGGCTTAGGTTTATTTTTTTTCGCAAGTGCAATGCAGTGCAGAGAGAGGGGATGCAGTGTAGTTCACGGGTGTGACACTCAGATAGCCTCTTGCGCACAACTTTTCACTTGTGACTTGCACTTGTGCTTGCAAAAGTAACTGCGCCTCCATTGTCCTTGAAACCCTGATGGAGGCCGCGCGTCTTCTTTAGTCGTGGTGTTCTTGTTTCCTTCCTGGCGTGAAATGTGGAGACACAAGCGAGATGCCGATTATTGCCGAGTGATTACATTCTAGCCCAGAATTGTGCAGTGTTGACTCATCCAGGCTGAAGTTTATGAGGGCTTAATTTGCCTTTGGCGTCTTGTGCTTTTGTGGCAAACCGGGTCTGTCGTCAGATATATTTTCTGTGGGATTACGTGCCAGAATTCCTGTTTCAGATCCTTGTCAAATTGTGAAGACATGACTTCCATGGACTTTCTTGAGATCAGGGAGACTCAGATGGCTAATTCTTCAGGAACATTGGTTCTTTGCACCTGTTAAAGTCTGTTCAGGTGCACCAACAGACAACGAGCGAAGAAGGAACAGGTCTGAAACTTGGTCAAGACGCAGGTGAACCTGAGCCAGAGTAACTTTTGTGTCAGCATTCAACAACTGTGTGTTTTCTGTTGCAGATCCAGTGGACGAAACTGAAAACGCAGCCGATATGTTTGGTGAGTATGTTGTTTCAGCTTCACAGCGGGAACTTGTTCGTGCTGCGCGGAACACGACTCACTAACTTGCAAATCAAACAAGCGGCTTTGTGCTCGACAAGGAATCAATTGTCAGCGCTCCACGCGCGGAATACCAAAAGTAGCCGGTTGTTGTTGTGACTCAATTTGGACAAGTGAAGAGAGTCAACTCGCAACCCAAACGGGATTTTTTGTTGACAGAGAAGAAATTTAATTTAAAAATCGTTTTGCGCCCAACACCTCACAATTCAGTTGAGCAATTCAGGGTGGCTGCATGTCGAGACGGGTGTCCACACTGATTTGTGCTTTTGTTTACTGCACTCGAAATCATGAAATATGCCTTCATTGCCCTTCGTGTTTGTCTCAATTCTCGAGTTGCACCCTTGTGTGGTTGATCAACCAAAACTCATTGCAATGGCCTCGCACAGACTCTGCGGCTGTCGTGTCCACATGGAGAGCTGCTTGGCTTGTCACGAAGAGTGTCACCGAAGTCCTTGCAGCCGTCGAGGCCACATGTTGCCGAGCGACGCGCAGGGCGCCGATCCCCGCCGTGTGCGTGACGCCCGCCCCGCAGGAATTGTTTTTGATAGACAAGGGGAATTGAGAATGTCACGAAGAAAACAACAAAGGCATGTCGAGTAATGTTCTTGCGCGTGTTTATGTCTGTGCTTCCAGTGTGAGGGAACCTGAGTGAATGTTCGGTGTTTATTGCAGTTCCTGGACGAGATTGTGGTGAGCATGGAGACGTGTGAGAAGCCGCGAGCTCCGACAAATACGGCCAACCTGTCCGCCTTCAAGTGAGTCTGCACTGCTGGGCTTTCTTCACATTGACACGGAAACTTGAGAGTGGGTTTTCTGAGCAACAAGGGTCATTGGGACCTTTTGCGTCTTGGTGTTATATGGCCTGTGCGAAAATGAGACCCCACAGTTGGCAGCAATGGAAATCGTGTTTGCTTGCTAGTTGAACGCCCAGATTATGCAGCCCATCACTCGGAAACAATTGCTCACCAACACGCACTTGCACACCAATCACTTTCATTCTGCCAAAACTGCATTCTATCGCCTCGTGTACCGGGACCTGGTCCGGCCAGCTCGTAATTTCGGAATACTGAATTTACAGTCTTCCGTCAACCGTCTGTAAATTCTTCGTGCAGTTTGAAACTTGGCAGACTCGAACAAAATTGCTTCGGAAAAGGTGTTTGTATTGGGTGGATCAGGTGTCGATACTTGTCACGTTGTAAATCCAGTGGTGACACAATGTGAGGTGCAGTCAAGGGTGTCTTGAAGAGTGATTTTCTGTGAAAGGAAATAGAACCTGGACGTCTGGTTGTGACGCCCCAGCACTGCTACTGTGTACTGTCTGAATGAATGCAACTTGCGGTGAAACAGGGTGTTTGAAATCAATAACGAAGACAAGCAAGTGAGGAACCCACATGAGCATGTGAGGTTCGACAGACAAAACTTGCAACGCAGCTAAATGCGAGCCAAAACCAGAGACAGCAAAAAAGGTGCACGCCGTGTTGTGGCTGCCAATCTGACACTGACACGGGACTTGAGACAGATTTTGTCAGGTAGATGCTGAGAAGCAATCTTCGAAGCTGCATGTGGGGTTTGATACAATTCACCTCCAGGTTTATTCCTCAGCAACGGACACAGCAGGGAGAAAAGCACACACTGTTGTTGAAGATATTGCGCACTTTGCACCCTTGCAATGCAGAATTCATGTGAATGTGGATGCATTCTGCAGTGGTGTTGTCTCAGGTGTTTTGCATAAAAATCATTGCTTCTGAAACAAAATCTTTTCATTGGAAGATGGGTCGATTCAGTGCTTTTGCTTGCGTCTCGTCTGTCACGATTGTGAATTGCCCCGTATTTGTCAACGTTTGCTAGTAGAATATGATGTCTGCTCAAAGCAGACATCTTCTTCGTTGCAAAATGCTGCATTGAAGAAGCACAGCTCCACACACAGAATCCGCATGATTATCAGTTGAGGAGGCGACAAATCCAACTTCTGGCTATTTCCCGGCACGACTCTCTCGCTTCGGCTTTGTTGTGACTTGATGAAACATTGAACAGATATGGTCAGTACATGGTTTCATAACTGTCAATGGTTTCTTCGAGTCTTGTTTTCGCTTTTCGCCCACCAAATTTGACGGGCGGACTCGGGACGTTTGCGAGATGGGCCCATGTATTTGAGGTGCCTTGGGATACTCGGTTCTATTTGGGGACAAAACCCAACGGGACGAAACCCAACGCTGTCGTGAGCGTCATCACATCTTGTCAACATTTTCAGCTGGCATGTCTGTGTTGCAGCACTGCGGGGAAATACGGCTTCGCCGAGCGTATCATCGACGGCATGTACGTCTCCATCAACTCGGTCGTCGTCAACTTCAAGGCGCCCGCGTTCACCGCGTCGATACAGGTTTCTCCAGTTCTGCACATTCTACTCGTCTTTGCTGCACTCGTTGTCGTGGTTCGCAGACCAGAGTGTGGAGGGACCCCAAGCACACAATTTTCAGAGGCCAGACCAGGCCAGACCCTCCCGGATGCCAGGTTCGTGTGTGCATGTGTGTTGGTTTGTCCCAGTCAATCAGCTCATTCCATACTCAATGACCTGGTCGGCACCACGATTCTGCGAACAAGTGTTTGGGTGAGTCCCGGAGGTCGTGGCCTTTCCGCGCAGGCGTCAGTGCCAATCTCGCGGACGTGTGCAACCGTCTGGTGAAACGACTTCTGCGAGGTGATCAGAGTCCAGCGCGACCGGCGTGCGCTCGTGTTACTTCTGCAGTTTTAAATTATTCAGAACTTTTGGCGGAAGCTATTAGCCAAGAACAGTAGAACAGGAAGTTTGCACGCGCGATTCAGGAAGCTGCCGCCTGGGAACGGAGAAGCTGAAAATCCTTCCTGCTCCCGAACTCTGCATTTATGGCATGAATGGTCAATTTCCTGTGTATTACACGGCGGAGAGTGGCTTTGCTGCACCAGCGAGGAGATTGTGGTGCTTCCTTGTTTCATTTTAACTGTTCTTGTGGGTTGTCGCTGCACAGGTAATGAAAATAGGAAATATCCCTTGTGTGCACCCAGACTCGTTGTTTCCTGCTTGTTCGCCTCGGAGATCGTGCGCTGTCTAATTAGCCTAATCATAGTCTTCTGCCGCAGCCTGAAGTGCACTCTCTCTCAATGCCACACACAGTGTCTGGGAGACAAATCGCGTGGCTTCTCTTCACTGAACAAGTTTGTCCGAGGCTGGTTACAGGGCTTCTACTCTACCCGAGTGTTCCTCTTTGTCGAGATGCGTTTGCTAATTGATAGCTTGAGGATTTGCGGAATCCTCGGGTCCTGCAAACCCAAGGACGAAGTTTCCAGCTGCCGTGGCGTGGCAAACGGCTGCGTTGTTCTGCGTGCTTGTGGATATTGTGGACCAAGATTCCACACGCTCAGCATGCTTGTTCAAAATGTCACATGGTAGCCTTATGTGTTTCACTTGGCTGGTGCTCACGTGTCATTCTCACTTCCAATGACCACACGCATATGGATGTCGGGGGACCGCTCTTGTTCGTCTGCGCGCCCGTGTTCGATGCTCCAGTATTTGCCCTGTCCACTTGCAGCTATCCCGGATGCTGGTGCAGAGCAAGACGCCGCTGTGGCAGACGGCCGACCTGCGTCTCACACGCATCAAGGACGACCTGCGCGGAGAGGTGCTCATCTTCAAGGTCAGTGCCGCAAAAAGCAGCGCCCGTGTCAGTTTTGTAATCACGAACCAGTCAGACCTCTCAGACTTTGGTGGTGCGCTTCACATGATGAGGCGAGTTCTGTGAGCAGAGAAAAAGTTCTGCACTTCTGCAGGCCCAGGCCCATGTGCAGACCCAAAACCTGAAGACTCCGCAAAACGCCTTTTTTTCAGGAGGCCGAGTGGCAGACACTGCGGATCGAGGCGAACGCGCTCGACATCGGGGACCCGTCCCTGGCGACCACCCCGCTCCGCCTCATCGCCAACCAGTCCAAAACCAGGATAACTATCAAGAAGAGGCTCATAGGTCAGCAGGGGTTCGCTTGGAGGTGGCTAGTGATTCTGTGCCGTGACAAAAAGTATATTTTCTCCGCGTTCTGCCGGAAGCATACCGTACCGTCTCGTGTATAAGACGCACTTTTTTACCCCAAAATCAGACCTCAAAAGGGGTATGTCTTATACATGAGTATATTCAAATTTTTTTGAGATACCAAGGGAGAAATAATTATCTGGTTTGGTGAAGAAGACCCATCTGTCTTGAAAGATTTTAATATATAATTTGTGAAGATGAAAACTAGAAGAAGAGAAAGTAGATCCACCAGAGATTCCAAACTTAGACATAAATAAAAAACTAACTTCAGAAGAGTAGGAAGAAGATTTTAGAGATTGTGATTTGAGGGATTATGAGTCAAGAAAATAGATTTTGATAATTTGTTTTGATAGCTGAACTTAGGGTGCATCTTATACATGAGTATGTTGAAAACAGG
>JAAUXT010065506.1_pt1 | contig 29220 bp, 25 predicted proteins | sample 7278171 | NCBI WGS metagenome assembly JAAUXT01 (sample SAMN14350112, study PRJNA611818) | marine sediment metagenome | isolation source: surface marine sediment (1.8m) | place: French Polynesia: Moorea | collected 2018-08
AAGCGAAATCAGAGCAAGTGAAATTTCCTCAAATCACCGCAAGCTCCATGGAGCTATTTTTGCCTCATGAAGGGCCAACAGCTAACGAGTGTGTGAAGTGAACTCCCTCAGGGCTCAAGCTGTTTTGTGGGATTTTGACACCTGACTTCGCTGCTCTTCAAGCTGTCCTTCTCAAAAGTATTTGGCTGTACCTGTTCTGCCCTCACCTTTGAAGCTTTTTTTTAGCAGAACCTGAAACATTTTGGTGAAGCTTGGCCCAACATGCCTCACCCTCTACCAAAACAAACCAGGTTTCAAAACATTCTTAGGTCTCAGCTGCAACTGCGATTCGACCATACAGTCGCGCAACCTTCCGTACAAGTCAGGGTTCAGTGTGTCCGCACTGTCAAATACGAGGCGGTTTTCATAAGTATTGATTCCTCGGCTTGTGTACTCACGGCAATACCTTTGAGAAAATTCCAACAACAGTTTCTTACAACCATGGTCATGATCTTTATGTGTATAATAAGAAAAAAATCATGAAAGTATCACTGAAGGTACAATTAAGGTCTAAAAAAATGGTTAATTAATATCTGTTGTTAAAAATTAAATAAAATTTGAGGTATTTTAATGAAGTTTTTCTCCAATTCTTTTTATTAATATTTTCTTAATAATTGCTGTGTAAAACATCATTCTCAGATCATTTTAGAAGTAGTAGCATCTCATTTGAATATGATATTCAAATCTGTGTACTTTTTTTCAGATGTTAGAAATCTTTAATAAAAATTTTGTTTTGCTGTTGGATTCTTTCCTGTATATTTGGTAAAATATTGAAAATGTTCACATCAGTTGACAGTCATTTGCATCAGTTTCACGGTCAAGGAATCAATACTTATGAAAACAGCTACGTATGCTTCAGCCTCTGTGTTTTTGTGTGCTCTCAACCTGTGTCTGCGTCTGCGTCTGCGTCTGCGTCTGCCTCTGTGTCTGTGTCTGTGTCTGCGTCGAAGTGTTGCACCCGACCCTCTCCCGCTGCAGACCCAGACCGTCTCGTTCTTTTCATCTAATGTTGCAAGCAAAACGCTTCAACTGACACGCTTCATCTGATTTAGCAGTCAAACTCTCCTCAAAATGACACTCAACTCAAGCCCTTCTCTGTGAATCCAAGCAACTCAGAAAGACCCACAGAAAAGTACACCCCTGCCCGGTTTATCCGAACTTGGTTGCACAGAGGCACGACTAATTCTACAGAAAGTTTACAGGAGCAGAAGAGCACCTCCAATGAGAAAGCATTGAAATGTTCACGGCTAATTCAAGAAAAACAGGCCTGTCAAAACTATTCGGATTAGCCGAGCCAGGGTGCAGGAAGGCACGATCTGCCGCAGTTGTGTCGCCGGAAGTTGATTGATTGGCTCTTTCCAATCCATTCCAGCCCCTGACATGGTTTTTGTAGGCTGAACGGGGGCTGGATCAGTTATCGAGAGACGACTGATCCAGCACTGCTGCAGAGAGCTGCTGATGACGTCGACCTCAAGATGGGGGTCGGGTACCCGTTCTTCCCCACTCACCTTTTCATAGCGACCTGGTACAGAGTCACCCATTACGGAGCTTCTGTTTACATCGTAAGTGCTCATCTGGTGCTCTTTTCAAAAACAGGTGCTCTCGAATGCACAAATCTTGAACCATAACAGGAGCAGAGGCGTCAACAATCACTCGCATTGTTGTGTTGTTTTCGGCACTTGTCCTTCAGAAGCAATTTTGTGTCTGCAGGAAAATAGCATACAGTGCGTCATCGCTTCGGATGAAGTAACCGGCGAGACGTGGGCCATCTTCAACTACGGGGACATCACATGGACCTTGGGAACAGCGTCCGGCGGAACTCACGCTCAGGTGAAACCCCCATCATGATGTGCTGAGTATCGCCCAGGAGTCAGGTAGAAATCGTGCAGGCAGACCTGCAACGAGTGCGCAGAGTTCAGTTGGACAAGTTTCGAAAACCCAAGCAATGCAGGCATTTGTCTTGTCACAACACCGATGATAACCAGAGGACAAAATGCAACATAAACTCTCTGACGAACACAACAAAGGAACCTGAACCGGTAATCACCACAAAAAGGAGCAAGAAAGTATTCTTTGCAAGGAAGAAGCAACAGAACTTCGACCAAAAGTGGCATTGCAGCACAAATGACCGTGTTTTTCAATTCAACTGGAACTCTTTCAGGCAAGTCAAACAGAATTTTTAAAGTTTTTTCAAGTCCACGGACATTGTCAGAGATCCAGCAAGTGTGACACACAGGGAAAAAGGCACGTTTCAAATCACTGGCCATGGGTGGTTGGGTTACCAACCATCATCCATTTGCATCCTGCTGGTTGGCCTGAAAGTTGGAAACTTGGACTGCATGCTTGGGCCATATTTACTACATGCCCGTGCAATTGTGGGATATATAAGTTGTGACTCCTTCTGTCTCGTCACCCGCTGCGTTGTAAGAAGCATTGTTTGAGTTGTGTTTTTTTTGACTTGCTTGATGCCTTGTAGAGATTGTGTCAAGCTCAAGTCCAAACAGGACTGGAAAGTGTCCAGCTGCAAGCTGACGACTTTTCTTCCCTCCAGGTGGGCTTCAACAAAGGGGATGGAGTGCGCTTTTATTCAGTGCCCGGCTCCAGAACTCCCGGTGTCATCGACATTGAGCTGACCAGCAACGTCAACATTCCAGGTGTGTTCACAAAGTTGAGATGAAGCCAAATTAATTGATGAACAACGAGTCAAATTTTACCTGATGAGGTCACGGTCCGAAGCACAAAACTCATGCTTCAGTTTCGCACAGGGGCAGATATTTTTCTGTTGTATTTCATTGACCTTCGTAGGAAGATGGGTCTTCAACATCGGGCCGTTCAATATGCATGACCTTCAGAGTACCACGTACGTTTTAACTGGCTGTCCTCCGAAAATGTCCTGGATGTTCCACGGAGCTTCATTTGTGTCTTTCTGCCAGCTGACCCATTCTGGGCTCTTGCAGAGGTATCCCCTGCAGGGTTGGCACAGTTTCAGTGAATCTGACGTTGTTTCTTCAGGACAACTCCAGCCACAACGACGACGACCACCACCACCACCACAACGACGCTCCCGCCCGTCTATGAGGAACACCCGGGGCGTACGTAGATTTATCGAGATCGTGTCTCCAACGATTCCATGTGGTTCACAGACTCACACCTGGCGGAACTGTGTTTATGTCTTGGAGTGAATGCGCCCGACTGAATGGAGCGTTCGCAATCGACAAAAACGCCGTTTTCTGTGACTGCCCTGCATCACAAAACTTTGCGAACGCCCGGTGATGAGTTTCCGAACGTTTTTTTGCAGCATGCAGACCGTTTTGTATGAACAAGCGTCACCCTGAGTGGCTGCCTGCAACCAACACGTGGAGGTGCGAGTGTACCTTCAACGCAACCGGTACGTGCGCGTCATGCTCAGAGGATGTGATGAAATGGCCAGACACCCCAAATGAGGAGAGACGGGTGTCTGGCCATTTCAAATCCCACCTGAAATAGCCAAACACTCAACAAGGCTCTGAGTGTTATTTTAAGGGGGCGCCAGCCATTTCAGGCCAGACCAAAAGCCAGGAGATACAGGGTGTGGCCATTTGAGGTTGGACCTGAAATGGCCAGATACGCGTCTCTTGGTCGCCCGTGTCTCCCCAGTTTGTTGCACCGGTTCCCTGGGCCTTGTGGATGCCCTGGAGAGCTCCTCTCAACAGCGGACAAACTGAGTGGCTCTAATGTGTGGATTAGAAGTCGTGAAGCTTTTTGTGTGCCAACAGTCCCCTTTTCATCTGAGTCAGGCAGTGACCCGAGATTTTGAAACAACTTTCCAGACATGGGGTGTGCCGCGCGACCGCACGGGGGTTGCAGCCACAAATGTTTCCAGTCCGAGTGCCTCTTCTACTGCGGCTGTTACCCCGGGTACAGAATCAACGACGACTACTGCTCGACATGCTACGGTCAGTCCAGCCACCCTCCGCATTCAACTGACAAACGTGTGTGTGATTTGAGTTTGCACCGATCTTGACCAATGCGAAGTTGCGAAAATACACAGGATTGCTACATTTTCCACAAAAAGTGATCCAAAATTGTCAGAGAAGAAGCAGTCCTGCAGAGTATTCTTTCGACAAACCCGACAAAGGAAGCAAAATGAGAGTACTCGTACAAGGGGTTTTCTTGGTGGTGAAAATGTGAATGCACCGTTTGCAAATGCAAATGCAAGCCAGGAGATTTTAGCGGAGCCCAAACCTTGTCATTGACTGCACCAAAGCAGAGTTCTTCCCAAGCATGAGAGTCCAGGCCCTGCAGACCTTGCATCTGTCTGTGCTGTGACACCCTCCACGGTCCTCTGTCGTCTGCTCACTCCTTGTGTTTCACGGTCTGCAGAGATCGACGAATGTCCGAACGTGTTGTGCTCTGGGTACTGCGTCAACACGCCTCGCAGCTACACGTGCGTACCCTGTCGGCCGGGCTTCTCCTGGGACAGCGGCACGTCGCAGTGCGTCGGTGAGGACCGCGCCGTCCATGGCCCTGTTCTATTTGCCTACCGCAGACGACCGCCGGTCGAAAATTTTCTTCTCTTGGTTGGCAACATGCCAGGACCCACCAAGGACCAGGATTTTGACCACCGATGCCTTGCTGTCGGCAGACAAAACACGGTCAATCAGAATCCTGAGACGAAATTAAACCTGTGGGTCCTGTGTTGCGTTTCAGTATGACAAGGCACATGCAGGGTGTTGCGTTGCATGGGTTTCAAGGCGCAACTCAAGTAAAACGATGTGAGAGAACACCGCAAGCCTCATGCATTGTTGTTTCTTGCCAAAATTCTGTTGGCACTCTGGACTTAGCCAAAAGGGAAAGGATTCATTTGGCTCACATTGTAGATGTGGACGAGTGCACTCTCGGGATACACGGGTGTCCGGAGTTGTGCCAGAACACAGTCGGCAGCTTCAAGTGCATTCCCGATATTATAACAAGTGAGCAAAGCTGTTGAGCATTTTCACTTCAGTTTTGGACCAGAAAAACATCCCACGAGACACGGTGCACCACAGACAGGCTTCAACCAGTTGCACACGTCTGCACGGATGTTTCTGTGGCAAAACTTGCGAAGTTCCGCTCAGTTATTTGGTCCGTTGCGGCAACAGTGACGGCTATTTTTTGCTTTTTTCACGGCAGCCGTAGACGAATGTCAAACTTACAACGGACACTGCAGCCACGGCTGCACGGACACCCCCGGCAGCTATTTCTGCACTTGTCCGATCGGGTACAATCTCCACACAAACCAGAGGACCTGCAAAGGTCAGTTGTGGTGTTGAATTGCCTTGCACATAATAAACCTGATTCCGCCAAAACTTCGACGACGTGCACATGTGCACTGGGTTCTTCTCACCTTGCAGACATTGACGAATGTTTGACGGTGTCTTGTGACGGATTGTGCATCAACACGCCCGGGAGCTTCGTCTGCATCCCGTGTCCCCAGGGCCTCGCCTTCTCTGCGCTGGCCGGCCGCTGCGCAGGTGTTTGAACCAAACAATGTTCTTTGATTCTGCTTCATCTGCTGGTCACGTTGAAGAATCTACTTGCGCTGAGGTCGACAATGACTCGCTGGATCAGCAACTTCGAACTCTCTTGATCCTGGTTGATTGTCGTTCCTATGGAAGGAAATATGGGAACTTTGTGGGAAATTTTTACTTGATTATGCGTTGGTGTTGCAGACAGGGACGAGTGTTTGACGGCGAGCTGCGACCACTCCTGCGTCAACATCCAGGGCAGCTACTACTGCACCTGCGACAGCGGCTACAAACTCACGGGAAACACCACCTGCGTTGGTGAGAAATCGCTTCCTGAGTGGCCGATCATGTACGAGTATCAGGGCAAATTCAGCTCAGGTCTTTTTGAGCAAAGGAACAACTTTTGTCTCATGTTGGAATGCGAAACCACCGAGCGTGCAAGAGGAAAGGGGGTGATTTGGATGGTTCGGGTTCCTCCAAACATAGAGTTTGTTGAAATTGTCAAAAATTGCACTTTTGTCAGATTACAATGAGTGCGAACACTACAACGGAGGTTGCGCGCACATCTGCACCAACACGGAACCAGGGTACGAGTGCTCGTGCTTGCCTGGCTACTCCCTTCATGAGAACGGATACGAATGTGTGGGTGAGTCCACTGCTCAAGAGACAATGAAATGGGGATTTGCTCGTTCAAGTTACATCCTTCATCCACCATGCGGACCCATTGTATTGTTTTTGAGCGGGCAGGAATCATGTCTCTTTTGAAGATGTGAACGAGTGTACCACCGGAGAACACAACTGTCAGCACGATTGCTGGAACACAGAAGGCTCGTTCATCTGCACCTGTGACAGAGGCTTCAAAGTCAATGATCAGGGAAAGTGTGTTGGCAAGTTTGATTTTCTTTCCAACGTTGGAGGTTTGCGTGCGTTTCATGCAGGTATCCACAGTCTGAAAAGATTCAAGTCACTGTCGCTTTGTCTCCGGCAGATATCAACGAATGCCTGGACAGCAGAAAAAGGAGGTGTGAGAAATGCGTGAACCTGATTGGATCGTACGAGTGTCGCTGCCCTGCAGGCACCGTACCCGACCGGTCCAGCCCAAAATGCGTCGGTGAGTTCAGTTTGTTGGCAAAAGACCACAGCGAAGTGAGACCACAAATTTTCAGGCGACAAAACATGTGGAACCTCTGTGGCTCGGACGACAACGCCAAAAGCGCTGGCTGCAAATCTCGAGTCTGTGAGTCTCTGCAGATCGGAACGACATGCGGATCAGACTGCCTTTCAACTGGAACTGGAACACCGGCTTCGAGAAGGACGCCGCCGGGAGATTCCAGTCCGCGGAGGGGCAGTTGCTCGCCGATGCCATCTTGGAGCAGGTGGTTCTGCGCGCGCTGTACCCGCCCGGAGCGCGCTACACGTCCGTCGACATCAACTTTGTGTGAGTAAGCGCGCGTGCACCTTGCAGGGACATCAGCCGAAACCGGGTGCTGGTTTTAGTTTGGCCTTTTCTGGGGAACAGAGCCTTGTTCTGCGAAATATCAACAAATCAGAGAACTGATCAATCACCAAACCGCTTGAACAGTCTTTGTTTCCTTCCTCCAATGTCCATTCTGCTGACATGTTTTCTCATTGAGAAACTTGTTTTGGCATTCCTTGAGATCTTCAGCCACTGGTTTTGTCCCTTTCTCCTGTTTCAGGCAAGGGAGTGTGATCGCGCACCTGGACTTCATCTTCTACTACCCTCAGGGCATCAAGGCACGCTCCCAGATCGCCATGAACATCCGCGAGGTGCTGCTTAACGCGGACAACACCGTCGTTTTCGGCAACAACACCATCCGACTCGTGTCCGACATCTCCACGCAAACCTACATGGAGTTGTCCGATGAGCCGCAGTACACCGGTGAGGCAGTCTCCTTCGAGAAGGGGTCAAACCCCCTCAAAATGCTGGTGTGGGTTGTGGACACGGACCTGAAATAGGAACTGTGTGAACTATTTGGGTGTCGAGAAACCTGGTTCTGGGACTCACAGAAATCCCACTGAGTTTATGTTTCTTTTACAGTTGTCGAAGAAGCCTGTTCACTCTACAACGCTGTTTCCTACTGCAAAGAAAACTCTGTGTGTTACGAGAGAACTCACAACACTCCAGCTTGCGAGTAAGTGCCTCACACGCTGTTCAAACAGCCAATTCACACACAAAACAAAACCTCCAACGAGGTGGTTCAGCAAGGAGAGGAGGTAGTTCTTTCAAGGGTCCAGCAAACAACTTTTGTTTTTGGCAGAAACATTCGAAATTGTGGGCACGGAGACCATAACACAGGGGATGAATGAAGCCTTGTGCGAACCTACATTTCAGGTGTGACTGGGAGTACGCGGGCCCTGATTGCTCGAACCACGTAGTGAAGGATGAGAGTCAGTACTACCTGATAGTGCTCATCTTGCTTTGCGTCATGCTTTTCCTGCTCCTCCTCCTCGCCTTCGCGCTGTGCTGTCTCTACCGGAACCGCCGGGAGCACGAGCGGGTCCTCGCCCTGCAGCGCCGCCGCTCTCACCGCTCCCACCGCCACTGAGGCTCCTCCGACTTCAGAAGTGCGGTCGGGCCCTTGTAAAGTTGCACGAGGGAATGCCTTCCATGGGCAAATGCGTTTTGGATCACATTACACTTGTGACGTACAAATGATACCACACAGTCCTCGGCTTTCGAGGCAGCTGTTTCCATGAGTATGGGCCAGCGTCGACAAACCATGAAATTCGAATTCAGTCCTTTCTCATTGTTTTTCGACCCGGTTGTGATGTGGTTTTCATCAAGAATATTCTCGTAACTCGTGAGCGAACCCAGGGTTGTGTCCAGGGCCCCTTCGACAGATCCAGGGTGCGGGTTGGTGCAAGGTTGACCCCAGGTGGGTCTCAACTTTTTTTCACCCTCAAAATGAAACGAAAATATAACATTTATCCGCATCTCAGAGACCCTGGGTCTCACAGGTTCAATAAAGTGCTGGTTCTGATCGAAACTTGGAATATGTTCGTGTGCAAAAACGAAACAGTGATCGTGGTCCGGCTGGCCGAGATGGCCGAAGTGACCGACTTCGCTCAATCTCCGACCCAGGGGTGAAGTTGCCGGCAGCTTCCCGCGAACGTAAATGGAACAAGCCCAGTGTGCAGCTGATGGCAAATAAAATCGGGGAACGTGTGAATCTAAGATCGTGTTTTTGTCCAGAGATGAGGGACACTGACTCCTGGGGTTCCTGGATCTGCTCGCGATGCATGTTTCTGCAAGAATGTGCGACGATCTACCGCGGAAATTCAAGGGAGAGTAAACTTCTCGTTGAGTGCGTTCTTCCAGAACACGCAGCAACCAAACGGTCTTCCACATACCAGAACCTCCATGTTCCGTGACCTGTTCGTCCGCACCTTCGCTGAGAACCCTGATGAACTTTCTGTTGGGACAATTTGGGGCGGGCGGGGTCTCTCAAAGCCGTGGCTTTTGGGCCAATTTTGAACATTTTATTTCTCCAACCTTGGAGTGGGACAGAGAGTGGATGGAGATCTGTGGTGGTTGGGATCGGCGTGCAACTTGGGCATGAATCACAACCATTTCCCGTTACAACCAACACAATGTTTCAATGTTTGTTCTGTGACACCTCTGGCATTATCTGGGGCAAAAGTTCAACATTTCCCACCAAACACAGTGTTAACACACCATTTGTTTTTGTGGCCAGTGATTTCAGTTTGCTGTCATTCCCAGTTGTTCCGGTTTCGCGCGCAAACGTTTTCACTATTGTCCGCAAAACATATCATCATTGCTTTGCTGCGTAAAACCCGCGTGAAATATGCGGAGGATCAGTGTTCAGGTTTTTTGCATTGCCAACGAAAGAAAATTGGCCCAGGAATGCTTGTATAATCGCCTATTTACAAAAATGAATTCGTGGCTGTGAGAAAGGTTTTTGCTTTGTCCAACTTGATTTCAATTGAGGTGCACAGCGTGACCTGTCGGTGTGAACAGAGCTGCTATGTGATCATAATTTATTCAAGACTGTCTGCTAGTCTTGCTGGAGCAAGCCAAAGGGGCACCTAAAAATGCACAAAAGCTCTGCATCTCTTGAGTTTTACCAAAAGAAGAGTTTTGATTCACGTTTTGCTTCAAAGAGGTGAAAAGAGTCTCTTGCATTTGCAGATGATGAAGACAAATTCACACTACTTGTCATGGAAATGAACACTTGTTTCCGCGGTGGAGGAGGCGCCAGTGGCAGGAAAACTGCGGAAGAAAGAGACGAGTCAGTCAAAGAACATGACATCAGATTGAACAACCAAATGGAATCAGCTGGCAGCGGTCTCCTTCAAGCCACATCAATGAACGGAATCTGTTCGTTGGACAAGGCGCCAGCCAACCTCTCCACCTACTCCCCACCAACACACATTGTGAATGACAGGGAGGCATTACCAGTCGACACCACGATCGATTCCTCATTGTCTGAGAATGTGGATGTCAAAGAAGAACCAATGTTTGGCGCAGAATGCGAATCGTCCAAGTCTGAAGGCAACAATACGAGTGATGAGTCTGACGTGGATGAAGCAACAGATCACGAGAACTCGGTGAAGTCCGAGGGAGAGGATTTTGACGCTGATGTCAAAGAGGAGGACGAGAGTGAGGTTGAGAAACAGAACGCCCAAACGTCAGCGTGTGCCATGTGTAGTCAAGTGTTCGACAGCGAATCTGAGATGGATAGCCACGCGTGTGTGTGGGTGTTCAAAGGAGGAAAGTTCCAAATGCTGAGCGGGCACGTAGATGCTGTGTGTGAGCCAGAAATGACGTCGGATCGAACATTGAGGTCTTGCAGGAGAAAGAAGCGTAAGGCCCCGACGTACAGGTGTGAAGCATGTGGAAAAACTTTCCCCAAATATGGTGATTTGTCCAGACACGAGAAAAAACACAGGAAAGAACAACGCTTCAAATGTGACATTTGTTGCAAATCTTTCAGTGCTGAGGAGCGATTGATTGAACACGAGAAAGCACACGCAGGAGCGAAGCAAAAACACGAGTGTGCCATCTGCGGGCTGTCTTTCGGGCACTTTCTGAAATACACAGCCCATCTGAAGAGTCACACTGGCGAAAACATTCAGAAATGTGCCGATTGCGGGAAAGAGTACACCAGTCGGTCAAAACTAGCCATCCACAGGCGCATACACACAGGAGAGAGACCTTTCGCTTGCGACTATTGCGGACGCAGATTTGCAAGCAAATCGAATTTGAACAAACACAAAATGCAACATCCAGGAGAGAAGTGGCACGTCTGCGACGAATGTGGGAGACAGTTCTCCGCCAAAGAAGATCTGGAAAAACACATTAGAACGCATATTGAGGAACGTCCGTATAAATGCGACCGTTGCGGGCATCAGTTCAAAACAGCGGGCAATTTGAGTGCACACATGCGAACGCACACTGGGGAACGCCCATTCCAATGCACCGAGTGTCCCAAGACGTTTACCCAAAAGAGCGGGTTACTCTACCACGAAAAAGTGCACGCGGAGGGAAAGACATTTGCCTGCAGCCGGTGTGAAGAGACTTTTTCGTCTTTGAGTGCATTTCGCGAACACAAGAAATTACACGTGGGGGAGGCCAAGCGAGAAAAGCGGTTTCAATGTCGTCTGTGCCACAAGGCTTTTCCTGCAAGAACCCTGCTGAAGTTTCACGAGAACGTCCACTCGGGAGAGAGGCCCTACACGTGTGAAACATGTGGGAAGGCGTTCTTCAGGCGCGACACGCTGAAACATCATGAACGGCTGCACACAGGAGAAAATCTGTATGAATGTGAAACTTGCGGCAAGATATTCGCATTCAAGTGCAAATATCGCATTCACATTCGAATTCACACTGGCGAAAAGCCCTACAAGTGCAGCGTGTGTGGTCGGGGGTTCATTGAGAAATCGAACCAGCTGAAGCACGAGATGGTGCACAACGGCAACAAGCCATTTCTATGCAAAGTCTGTGGGAAAGGTTTTGATATGCAAGGCCGCTTGGCTCAACATGAACGGATCCACACAGGTGAAAAACCGTTTGAGTGCAAAACATGCGGAAAACGATTCACGCAACGTGGTGGGCTCATAGAACACGAAAAGATTCACACAGGAGTGCGCAAGTTCATCTGCCCGACGTGCGGCAAAGCTTTTTACCGAGGCAAGGACTTGCAGACACACCAGCGCACGCACACGGGCGAAAAACCATTCGAATGCGCGACGTGTGGAAAGTTTTTTGCGCAGAAGGGATCACTGCAGATCCACGAGAGAACCCACAATGGTGAAAAGCCTTACGAATGCAAAATCTGCGGGAAAGCTTTTTCAACGAGCTCCAACGTCCTCAAGCACGAACGGAGACACAACGAATACAAGCAACATGTGTGTGCTTTGTGTGGCAAAGCCTACAATTTGCAGTGCGACCTGAAGAGGCATGTGGAAAATAAACACAAAGAGGACAGATCCCCACCTCCTCCCGTCCGGCCGCCGCCTCCGCCGCCGCCCACGTCTGCACCTGCTCCCCTTGTTCACCTTCCTCCGCCTCAGGAACCGTCGGCCGGGGATATCCACCTGAACAAGTTTCAGTACCCGCCCCTCCTCGCTCCGCTTACCCACAGCGCAGCAGAGATGCACCACGGAGTGACATCCACGGACAGACTCACCGACCGACTGCGGGTGGACAGCCGCACTTCTCTGTGATCCGAGTGCAAGTTTTCAATCTTGAAACTTTCTTCCCGAGCGATGACGCAGTACGGCTCAGCGCCTGCTTGAGCATTTGGGCGTGAGTCTGCGGCAAGGTCCGGGCGGTCTACGCTTGGTGCCGCTTGCATGTACGAGGGGGGATCCTTTTCTGGCGAGAAATGTTGACAGCATTTGACATGTTTGTTGACTGTTTTTGTCATGTCACCTTTTGTTTTGCCTTTTGTTCCCAATGCTCGCACAAAAGAAATTGTGTCAAATACCTTCATCATGTTCAGTAACATTTCTCGCCAGAAAAGAATCCCCCTTCGTAGACAAGGTTCAGTGGCTTGTGCTACAAGGATAACGCTGTACTTAGCGCCATTCCTCGTCACCTGGAGACCGCGCGAGGCTTTGTGGCCATCGGCCGGGCCGCGCTCGCTCCACCCATCGAAAAGCGCGCACTTTTTTCACCTTAAAAGTGAAGAAAAACATAAAAGCGGTGTGCTCAATTTCTTGGATGTGTTTTGAAACTCATATCTGCACTGATTTTCCTGTCCCCGCTCTGCACGGTTGGATGCGGTACTTCGCTTTCGAACGAGTCCAGCAATGCAAGCTACTTGTCGCGCTTCCATGGAAACAATTCGCTGAATTTGCTGCTGTATATCGGAACTGACTTCCGTTGTCAAACACGGACTTTCTTTGTGCGCTGAAAGAAATCTTTGAGAGCAATCTAGTCGCCAATTTTGTCGGAGGTGATTGGCATTCACAACAGTATCTGCGCCGTGCACAAAAGTCATATTTGTGAATGCATGAGTCTTGTTATTTTGTTTTCTTATCTTTTGTCAATTCGTTGTTGCATAGAAATATAAGGGTTTTTTTGTATCACTCAAGGTTGGTGTTGGTCTTCGGTGCCGTCAGTTTTCATGCTCCAAGCGACTTGGAACAACACAATTGGCATTGATTGAACTCAACGGGAAATGGAGTCAGGCTTTGACAGACTCGTGAGGACACCGTTGAACTCACCCAAGTCACGAAACGAATGTTTCTGTTTGCCGAGTGGTAGCCTGATTGAGATCTCTGCCACAGAGTCGGGTTTCAGCCTTGTGATGGTTTTACTGGTTACCGCAAGTTTTAAGGACTTTCCCCCCAAAACGCGGGTATTTGCGCGAGTCAATACGGACACCTTTCTAAACCGGTGCCTGTTGCCGTATTGATTCCAAAACAACTCAAAATGTTTGATAACGTATTTTTCAAGTCATACCAAGAACAAAAAGAAAAAGAAAGGCGATTTCACCTTTCTTGATGAGCATTTTCCTGCGAGGTTGAAAGCTGCGCACAAACTCCCGCGACTCTGAAGCTTCCAGGTTTGTTGATTCGTGGGTTCGTGGGTTCGTGGCAGAACTTGACTTGAATTTTAAGAATATATTGCAATTCGTGGCACAAGAACCAAACGTTTTGCAGTCGTTCGTGGAGCATGAGCCAATCCGATTTCGGAATTAATTGTTTTGAGCTTGATCTTGTGAATGAAGAGGTAGATCTGCAGTAGTTTTGGTGTCTGAAAGCAGTTCCTTTCGGGTCGATCTCGTTCTTACCCGTCGGACTCAATCTGCACCTCCACATTTACCTTTTTCAGGATGAATCCTGAGCAGAGCAAATCGGTGCCCGAGAAGGGTCCAGCTCCGAGGTTCCAGGGTGACAGAAGCGTTGGGCCGTTGAAAACGGAAGTGATGCTGTTCATGTGCCGAGACTGTGACGCCATATTCGAATCGGAGGTTGCGTTGAATACCCACACGTGTTCGTGTACACGTGTCAGCTCTGCGTCTGTCAGCAAGAAAAGACAAACGGATCCGATCACTGAATTCAAACAGGAACCAAAGGCAGGCCCAGAAGAGTGTGCGGTCTCAGCTGGTGTCAGATCGCCAGCTGAATCGCACGTGTTGATGAACCTCAAACAGGAAAATGACCAAACCAACGACAAACTTCAAACAAGAACTCAAGCATCTCTCTCGTGTGGTGGTGTCTCTATGACTATCAAGGAGGAACTCAACATGTGCCCAATTTACGGAGTCATGCCCAGTGGACACGGAGCCTTGGGGGATCACATTCGCGCAAGAGAACAGCACACTATGGTCAAGAAAGAGGTAGACCTCCAGAACCGAGAGTGTTCTCAGAGTACTGAAGGTGCAAGCCAACGCGGAAATAATTACGAAGCTTTTGAGAGTCTAAGCCAGGAACCCAGTGATTCAAGATTGTATCTCCACGTGTTGCCGAAAGCAGAACCGATGCGTGAGTGTCCTTCCACGCACGTGAAACAAACAGAAAGTCTAGGAAGAGTAACGACACTGCCTGTCTCCCGGAAAGAAGATAACTGGCGAGTTTCAGACTTGGAAGCAGAACCCAACTCTGGACACACGGGGTTTTCACAGCCTGACGAACTGGAAATTGTAGAGGGAGGAGACCAACATGGCAATGTTATGACGATCGTGTATCCAGCGCATGATGCTGATTCCACCAAACGCTCGTTTGGTGCGACAGAAAACAGAAAGGAAACACCCGCAACGAAACGTCAGAAGCCAACATTGCCACCGGAAGGCTACGTATGTTTGTTTTGTGGTGTGGTGTTCAGCCACAAGCCCTGGTTTGACTTGCACATGGACGGACACATTGTGAAAAGCTTTCCATGCAAAGTCTGTGGGCAAACTTTTCAACAGAAAAAAGATTTGAGAAAACATGTTCTCACTGAACATGATGGTGCTTCATCTGATTATCGCTTTGTCCAGGAAAATTTTATGAAGCAGCCAACTGTGTTGAGCAACGAACGGTTCAAGTGCCAGGTTTGCCACCAAAGTTTTGCGTGCGATTCTGCTCTGGAGGAACATGAGAAAAGCCGCGAACTTGGGGGCTGCTTTCAGTGCAGCCGTTGTGGTGAACGCTTTGAAAAGAAATGGCATCTTCACGTGCACCAACACAGTGCACCTCAATGCACTTGGAAGCCATACTGCAGTGAGAGTTCACTCCCGAGTACGGCTAGCCCTGCCACAAAGCAAGGAAGTTCATCGTCTCCGAGCAAAAGTGTCCCCAGTCGTCTGAAAGAAATGCAGATCCGGGTTCAAAATTGTCTGAAACCAAAGCAGAATTCAGACGTGGGGAGTGAAAGTGACAACACCAAGGTGGCGGAGGACAGAATGGACACTGCTATCAATTGCGTCAACATGACTGACAAGGATGTTGCCTTTGATTCGAACACTGACTTTGACGACAACCTCCTGGACTACATGCTTCAGTGAACCGCTCAGTGCTTTATGTCCAGAATGACAGAAAGTGTGTCGGAGGAAAAGGGAATTCACATTCCTGCAGAGTTTTGTCTCGCAAACTGCAGCCGTGTCTTCGAGACACCACTCGAAATCAGAGCAAAGAATGATTTGATTATTCCAAGCGTTTTATCATCAGTTTACAATTGCTTGATCGCGTGTATGTCGGATTCTTGTGTGGAGTTCTCTTTGGTGCTCCTTGAAATTTTAAAAATAAAAGACAGTCGAGTTTTATTGAAACTTCAAAGTTTTTGTGAAGAATTCGCATTTGTGGTGTCCAGCGAGGGACTTTTTATTTGCTGCAGTGTGTTCATTGTTGAAAAAGCCATTTTCCTCAAACAGAAGACGAGCGATGCACGGACACTGCTTCGGGAACGGAAAAGCTTCTATTCTGGATATCCGACCTTTGCTTGCGTACAAAGACCCCGCGGTCTGAACTGGGCGAGCCAGAACGCCCCAGTTGGGTGGTTCTTCTGTTATCGCTCAAAATTCGATCATTTCCTGTGGTGGATGAGGTGTAATTCTGGATTCGTGTTATTTTGAGAAGCATCAAAATGAGATCCGCCTGATGGTCGTTCCTGGATGTCAGGTTTGGAGATTTAGCTCTGAGCCAGGAAGGGGAAAGCTTGCGCCATGGAAGACGAGGACTCCGACCCTCCAGCAGAAAAGCTGTTGTGCGGCTTGTGTCATGAGCCGTTTTCTCAGATTTCGAATTTGGCAAGGTGGGTGAAAAGAGATCGTGGCTTCGGCGAAACCGACCGTGTATTGTCCTACAGGAAAGGCGTGTCAACTGTGCGACGGAATGTCGTGTTGGGTGTGTTGCCCTTTCCCCAGTGCACTGTTCGTGGGAATCAAGCGTCAAGTAAACTTTGTTCAGAAGTGCCAGTCAAATCCCCTTGATTGTGGTGTCGCAAACGCATTTCTCCGCTTGTTGATTTGAGTTTTCAATGCTCGAAACTTGTTCACTTTTTTTTCTGGACAACCCAAACTTGTTTCGCTCATCTTTGTATTTTCCGTTCAGGCACCTGGAAGCACACCAGCAAATGGACAGAAAACAGATTTTCAGGACCTTCAGACAAGTTGAATACTCCGTGGAACTCGTCTGCTCTGTCTGCGACGAGCGATTTTCCAACCGGAGCACATTGTCTGATCATATGATGTCGAGGCACACGCTCGAGATCTTCCAGTGTGGAGTCTGCATTGAATCTTACAATTCCGAAGTGACGCTCAAGAAGCATATTGAAAGGGTTCATGGGCCGATTGACAGTCACAATACGCTGCTGCAGAAAGTAGTTAGTTCTTCTGGTGCAAATGTGAATGACTTCTGTGACAAACGTGACGACACGGCCAGTGCTGCAGTCACGAACGGTTCAGCAGCTGTGGAGACCGAGGATTCAGACCTCTCAAATATCGCCGGTGGACACCGAACAAGGCAGGCTCTGAAGAGAAAAAGTGAGGGAACAAAACGGACACGGAGTGCAAACTGGAAAAAGGTCAAAGTGAGTGTGAAAGAGAATGCCACGTGCGGTGAAGGATCTCCTTCGGGCGTGAAACTTGAACCAAAGGATATTCATCAAGGTGAGCAAAGATCTTTCAAAATTTCGATCTCTTTCTTTGGCAGACGAACAGAATTGTCTTCGTCTGGTGTAGCATGCCGTTTTCTTTCTTTGTTTCTTTCTTTCTTCCTTTCTTTCTGTTTCATTCCGTCCTCTTGCAGAGAATGACGCACTGCACTGTGAAATCTGTGGCAACAGAATGACAAGAAATGGGCTGCGGACCCACAGAGAGATCTGCACGCCAGAAACGTTCACAAACGATGGATACAAGTGAGCATTATATTTTTCTGTGGACAGTGCTTCATACCCGCTTCCAGCAGCCAACGACGACAATGTACGTTTCTGCATTCGTGAAGTTTACGCCTGTGACAAATGTTATTTGCAGGTGTCCGTTTCCTGACTGTGGAAAAGTTCTCAAAAACTACGGAAAATTTGCCTCGCACAGAGCGAGCCACGTTAAGCGCTTCCAATGCACGGACTGTGGACAAGCGTTCGGACAGAAGGTGTGTGTGTGTGTGTGTGTGTGTGTGTGCAAGTGTGTGTGTGTGTGTGTGCAAGTGTGTGTGTGTGCAAGTGTGTGTGTGTGTGTGTGTGTGCAAGTGTGTGTGTGTGTGTCTACGCTTGCGCGCGCACGCGAATGAGTGAGTGAGTTGGTTTTGTCGGATCGGAATGAGCTGACCTGAAATGAGAAATCCTGAATGTTGGTGCGCTTGGAACAAGGAACGTATTCATGACACTTTTCGCACCTCTCAGGTTCAGCTGCAGATCCACATGGCAAAGCACGGAGCCGAGAAACGCTTCATGTGCCACCTCTGCAGCAAACTCTTCATCGTGCCTGAGCTGCTGCGCAAACACATGGCGATCCACGCTCCGGACCGCGCACGCGCACATCGCTGTGAGGAGTGCGACAGCGCCTTCTATTCCAACAAGATGCTGCAGGAACACATCAAGTGAGTGATGCGATGGATCGTTGAATCTGTGTCGCTCAGATTGAAAGGAGGTGCTGTGAAACTGTCCTCAGTGATACAATGTTCAGAGCATTGTTTCACAAACCACGAGATTGTGAAGTGTCGTCCATCTCCAGGTACACGCATCGCGGGCACCGAGACCACATGTGCGACGTGTGCGGTGCTTATCTGCGGAGTAAGAAGGGTCTGCGCGACCACATGAACCGCCACACGGGCGCCAGGCCCCACAAGTGCACGCTCTGCACCGCCTCCTTCACACAGGAGTCAAACCTCAAGCGGCACCAGGTTCGTGCACTCCAAGAAACTTTATCAAAAGTGGAATGGCACATGCAGAAGGTATTTCACGGAACCTGAATCTTCTTGGCAGATTATTCACACGAAGCAGAAGCCGTTCAAGTGCGACGAATGTGGAAAATCTTTTCCTTTCAACACGAACCTGAAGCGACACAAGCTTCTGCACACAGGAGAAAAACCATACCAGTGCGACAGGTGAGTTTCTTGAAAACTTTTAAATTGAGAATATCCAAACTGGGCATTCTGATAGCCACCCAACACTGGCGTCATATTGTCGTTGTAGATGTGAGATGAGCTTCAACCAGAAGGGTAATCTGAACACGCACATGTTGCTGCATCGCAATGAGAAGCCGCACAAGTGCGGGCTCTGTGAGAAGGCCTTCACGCACAAGGTGTGTCTTGTGCAGCACAACAAGAACCACCACGGCGTCGATCCGAAGAGTGCGCATGCGCAGCAAGCGGAAACACGTGACAGCGGCGCACAGTCCTGATGATACCCTCGCGCCGTCTGGGCAAAGGCTGCACAGTCACTCCACGTCGCACGCTCACAGCCAGGCGAACTGCTTGGGGATCTCACTCAAAATGACACTGAAGGAAGACTGTGATAAGTTGTGATGTCCTGTGATTGAAAATGGCAAAAAGGACAGTGAAAACCCGTTGCTGCCTTAGAATGCTCATTCTGCCGCTGAGGGCACCGTCTTCAATCGGTACGTATTTTTTTCATTGTTGTGCAACTTCTTCAACACCACGTGATACCTTTGACCGAACACACCTCCAGGTCAGAAAAGGTGGCGCCAATGCTCTTACGTGCGTTTACGGAATCTGGTTGGGAGCTGAAAGTTCAGGTTGTTTACTGTTTGGTTGTTACAGTTTCCCGAAAGCCATCTTTTTGTGCACAGGGTTGACTTATTTATCACATTTTTTATTGTGCAAATTGACAAGGTAGATCGGGTAAAATACAGCGTAGCTGCTCGTAACAAAAGACAGGGACTTGGTTTCACCTTGAGGCAAACCCAACTGTGTGCGCCTTTCCTTTGAATTTTTTGAGAACTAATTTGACTGGTGAGCTCAACTTTTGGTGCCAGTGCGATTGCTGACGAAAACATCGAATCGGAAATGTTGGTCACTGAACATGATTCGATTTTGCGACTTTTGGAACCAAGAGCTTTGATGAGGGAAAATCAGTTCGTCGCGAACTCTGGGAAGGTGAATAGGCTGCGCGAAAATTGGATTCGACTTGGGACATTCAGTCATTTGTACGTGTTCCACAAAGCCTCCTGCCAGTGCTCAGACGTGAAATGTGTCGTGTTTCATGCTGTTCGTTCCTGCAGACTGAAGGACTGTCAGTCACGATGACGGGTTTTGAAACTTGAATCCAGCATTTTGACCCGTCTCTCAGCTATTTTGACATCTTACTTCAGAGGTGCTTCACGGGATGCAAGAGAGCTTCTGTGTGAAACTTTGGGAATTGAGATATCTGCTGGGATCATGTTTCTGGAAGTTAGATCCGAGAGTAGTGGTCTCCACCTCGAGCAGAGGAACTCGAACTCGAAAACTGCTGAAAAGTGTGTTCTTGTGCGGCATTCGCCAGCAACGGACACGACCTTGGTGCTCTGAGCTGTTTCAGAACCAACGGGCCTGTCTTCCGCAGACGAGTCACCCAAACTGCCTGTTCCACAGGTGGTTGGCCTGATTGACGGGCAACTTGACTGGGACAGTTTTCTCTCAATTGTCTCTTGCCACGCAGGTGATTAAATTGTGAAGGTCAGTCTCAAAACAATTGAAAGTTCTCAAAACCTTTCAAAAGGTACTCGTTGTCGTATCAATAGATTTGACAGTGTCAAGAAAATGGTGGTTCTGTTTACTAACTCTTGCCAATAGAACTGAGATGGTTAATGAATTCGTCAAGCAAATCGCTTGACGGGTCTTTAATTCCTCATCTTGAGACCACCACTGGCATTTTTCCTTTGAATTTCCTTTCCTTCAGAAATTGAGCTGACCTTTTCACACCCTCCCAGAGTGCACACCATTGTCGTTCGGAAATTCCTTGGCTTGTGCTTGAATGACAGTTAAATTGCAAAAAGTGAATTGCAACGAAGGCAGAACATTTCAGATCGTCAATATATATATGGGTTGGGCTTGAGAAAGCCGCGTTTGGTGGATCATCAGAAGATACCTTCAAAAATTGTCAGTGAAACATGACTGAGTGCTTTTCTGGCTCACCAGACTTTTGCAGCTCAAAGTTGGCCAGACAGTTCCAAATTGAGCTCAATTTGTTTCTGTTTTCCACTCAAAAACTGTTGGGGAACACGTAGGACACTTTGTCAATTGGTTCACTGACTTCTGACGAACAGCAGAGAATGGCTCATGCGTCTGCAACTGAATTTGAAATTCACACGTTGCAGTACGAAGTTTGTGTGAAAATCCGTGAAGGTGTCAGACAGCTGCATGGTGGCTGGACATGACCAGTCGTCATTGCCGTGGGACGCCATTCGTTGGGCTGTTATGCACAGTGGACGGAGGAAACTAACTTCCAATGTTCACCCCAAAAACCACTGAGGTGTCGCTTTAAAAACCATTTACGATGTTGAAACGATTTGGAGAGGCTTCAACAACCATTCGACACACGCAATGTTCTGGGCAATAAATTTGACGTAACTGTCCACAGAAGCAGTGCTATAAATTGAGCGCATCAGTTGGAGTGGCCCGTAATTCCGATTGATCCTCAAAGACGCATTTAGGCGCACAAAAAGTGGATGTATCACAGTTTGCACACACGGGAGTGAACAAATAACACCCAAAGATGGCCAGGTCAAGTCTGAAGGATAAATTGCCGTTTTCTGCATATTTATGTCGTTGACCAGTCATCCTCTCGGGTTTGGAAGGAAATCTGCAGGAATTCTACTTGAAGAAACTGGGAAATTATTGAGGTCCACGAACAGAACTGACGCCAGGGACAGCGATGTGTTTTCACTCAAATGGTGGTTTCAATACGTCGGCTGATCAGAGTTTCTCGCTGCATTTTCTGAACAATAACCTGTCTATCAGTTTGCAATCTTCACTGATCAGGATAATTTTTTGTCGCATGCAGAGAAGTAAAGTGTCTTATCTTTGTCCAAATTCTCGGACTGAACTTGGAGGTTGTCAGAATGATGTGAACTGGCTTCTTCTGCGGATCACACTGAAGTGAAGTGCTCGGTTTGTAGAATGTAGACCTGGAACGAGTACAAAGGACAAGCACAGGAAATCGTCACTGGGTTGGTCTGTGAATCGAAATCTTCAGGTCTGAAGGTGAGTGATCAGGTTTTGTGAACTTTTTCCTGTGTCTGTTACTTCTGACTGAGTGGGAGACCTCACGGCCCAATCAGAGTCTCTGAGGTGGAGATATCCAGCGAGGTCAGAGACCTCCCAGTCCGTCGACGATCGAAGGCGCAGGTTGTGTTCCAAAGGTCTTTGTCATTGTCGGAATCATTTTCTGGCCGTTTCGGGCGTTTTGGAAAGAAACTTTGTTCCTGTAGTCCCAGGCGGAAAAAATCCAGGGGCAGACGTCCACTCAGGGAGTGACATGAACCTCAGGACGCATGTTATCGTCTCACTCACCCCCACCTCGACCGGATGGATTGAAGTGATTTCTGGTAGATGTAGTGGCGTCTGTCGGACTGTGCCACGGGATTTTTTGTCCCATCTTTCGAAAGGACAGAAGTCGTTTCCACATGGAAATTGACCCCCGCCTCTGAAAGCCTTTTTTCATTTTTCACATTCAACTCAGAGCCCTCCTCCTCTGAAAGGGACCAGATACAACACAAGGTTTGGTACGTTGCGTTTTCTGTGTATTTCGTGTCATGTTGCGAGGAATTTTGGCCAAATACAGGCAGAATGCAATACGCCGGAGTTGTGAACTGGTGTCTCGGACACAACAGGTATTGGCTACACAGATGAAAGGATGGACTGGTATGAACCCATTTCAATCATGACTCTTAATAGTTCGCCTCATATTCCCCGGGGAACCTGTGATTTTCATTAAACCGAGAAGAGAGTGTAGGATCCAGAGGACAAGGCTGTTGAGATGCGCAAACCGTGTGTGCAGGACCTGATGCCAGTTTGTAAGGCAGTGTCTGCAGGTACAGATGTATAAGCTCTTGAGATGACGGAAATCGAACAGCACATGGAAGTGACTTCGAATCTGTCATTGTTTTGCATGCAACAGATTTTGGGAGTGCGATGAAGACCTGAGCTTCGGGGTGCGAAAGATTGAGGACTGAACTCGAGTGAACTTGTGGGGCATTGCTTCTTGACCTCACATTCCACGAAGATGTCGCACTGTTTCCAAAGTCAGCTGGGCATGATTCAAATCCGAAGTCACATTTGGAGCAAAGGAGTGTCTTGATCAGGTGCCATTTCAGTGCGGATTTCAAGTCGATTAGTGATGAGGTGTTATTGTTTCCTGCCCAGGACGAGCAAACGTGTTGTGCACTTGCGTCATCGTTCTGGAGACGAGGAGTGTGCGGTAACAGGCAGTGAGCCGGACACGTTGCTTTGGCACCGATCCTGTGGCATTTGCCTGTGTCGCCGTGCTAAACACCTGTGAGAGGGAGCACAAAACGCTCTCCAATATCAGTACCCAATTCTGGCGTTTGGCACCTGATCAGAAACTGTGTGTTTACTGCACATTGACACAAGGGAAAAGCTTGTGTGGTGCATTTGTGAACTGTGCCGTGTTAGACAAGCAACGAGTGTTTTTCAACTCTGCGCTGCGAGTATTTCTCTGGCTTTGAGAATGCTTCACAATCATAACCTGAGCGTCTTGAACTTTTGGCATTTGAAGAGACAATTTGAGCATTTTTTTTTTTCGGTCTCGTTCCCATGCCGAAGCGCCGCCGAACACGCTGTGTTGATGAATATCAAACCCAGGGTCGCTCGACATTTCGAACTTTTGAAGCCAGAGACAGCAATTTCTGTTTCCTTCCACGGAAATGAGCACAGTTATCCCAATATTACATCTACGTCGTTGTAAATCTGCCACAATATTGACATTCCTGAAAGAAAATGCGGTTATTTTTATGGACAGGGAATTGTAAATACCGGTACATTCAAAGAAACACGACGTACGAATGCAAATATTGTTGTGTGTATCCGCAATCAGATACATTTGCTCGTACATTTCTTTGGTATGCAAAGCCAAGTACGCGCAGCGAAGACTGATCAACTGATTTGGAAATGCTCTAAAAACTGTTGGTCAGTGCGTTGGTCAGCAGTGGGTTGGGTTCTCGAACAAAGCAGAATTCTGATGGGTACTCGTCGACCAAACAACAACGGGCTCTTGTTTGAGGAACTTCAGCAAAGTCTTCAGCAAAGTTACGTTTTCTTTCAAGGACATAGAAAAGTTCAGTACGTGCCCCCCAAATAGCTGAACAACGTGAAAACAAATTTGTGTGTTTCAAAATTGTCCACATGAGATCTTTTCTCCCAAGCACGCCTCTGTTTTTGTGATGCAGACAACATGGACAACACCTTGGCAGCAAATCCCATCCTTGTGTTGTTGATAGCGAGAAGCAGATTGCAGGATTCTTCCTCGTTTTGAGAGGTCGAAGACGCACATGGTTTTGGGGTTGGATCCCCAGGTTCTGTGCGTGTTGTGCAAAAGGCATTGTGAAAGCGTATCGCTCAATCACAAAAGAAACAGCGCTGTGCAGCGTGGATTTTCTGTCCAGTTGAAACCAAACTTCATGAAAAACAAGGAATGCTGATGTTGGATTCCTGTGTAGAAATTATATGTGGCGACACGAGTGGACTTGTTTCTGACTGAGGACTAAGGATTTTGATACCCGCCAACGAACACTTCGATTACGGTTTGTGTGGAACCTGCTCTGTCTGAAGGCGTTTATCCAAAGCTTGACCCTCTGCAGGTCTTTTGTGGAACCTGAGACTGACTCACACAAGCGAGAGAAGGAAGTGTTCAGGTTTGGAGGAGGAACTCAAATCGAAAATGACCGTGAATCAGACAAATTAATGGTGTTGCTTGTTGAATACTTGACACCGAAAGTGTTCACATGATATGTGTGAATTCCCTCCGATTATTAATATTTCAAGAGCCTATGATCGAAGCAAGTGCATCAGTAAGTGGCCATTTCCCGCATAAAGTACGAGAACTTGTCTCCAAGAGAAAGAGATGCATCACAGCATTTGTCTTTTCAAACTTACCGTGACGTCCGACTGCGTAAATCTTGTTGACGGAAATGGACACACACAGGTGAGTTCTAGGATCCAGTGGCACATTTGAACAACAGAAATTTGAAAGGAGAAAATGAATTGCACCTGTCATCGTGTGTGTGTGTGTGTGTGTGTGTGTGTGTGTGTGTGTGTGTGTGTGTGTGTGTGTCACGTGTAGACAGTGACTGGTCAGGCGGTTGGGTCCAGGTCCCCTGGGACACACTGGACCTATCCCTGGAATGAGCATGGACAGAGCGTTTCCTCGTAAACGACTTTTTTTTTGCATCCGGCTCTATCAAATGCTCTTGGTCTACCTTTGGCGCCCATTGCCCCTTCAAAGCAAGAAGTCGAAAGAAAAGTTGTCCAGAGAATGCTCACATTTCCTGAGAGCGCAATTTTCCCTTTACATGGAGGCACACAGGGAGCGAAAAGTCCTGGGTGTGGAAGTGGCAACCAATTGCTTCGGGATCATTGACAAACCTCTCCACGAGAAGGGTCGGATTCGCATCAACGCGGTCAAGTTCTTTATGAGGCTGTAAAGTGTTCAGGTTCAAATCTGGTGCAGAGCGCTTTGCGCATTTCAGTGATGTAAGCACTTGCAGTTCAAACTTTGAGAGAATTGACCTTGTGCCGTGCGAAAGGCGATGTTCAAAATATTTTGGATCCCAGCACGTACAAGTGTGAAAGTTTCCCTCCCTTCCGTGAACCACGCCAAGTGTGGGGTGCGCAGCTGGTGACTTTTGGACAACCCGCCCAGAAATATCTTGCAAAATTGCTTGTGTACGTTGGGTTGCTGTTGTTTGCTGTTAGATGGATTGGCTAAGATCTACCGTATGTGAAGTGATAATTTTTATTTATTTCGCGTGTGACCTTGTTTGGTTTATTTTGGCACGGAATCTGAATGTGTATTTGTTAAAGCATTCCACTATGTCATGTCAAACTGTCATCTTTGCACACAGGGGTCCTTCTTGCCAGTCGCAATCTTGTCATTTGTTTTTTTTATTTCAAACGGGACTTGAAAAACTGTTCAGCGAGTATGTGTGCCTCGTTCACACGCCCCCCCCCGACAAGTTGCAGCGAAAATTGTAAGAGCCCTCAAGAAATTTAAAGTGGAATCGGGCAGTGGTCAGAGAGAACAAGAAGATGGCTGTGAGAGGCTAAATCTTTGTTCCTTGCGCCTGACCCTTGAACAGTTGTTGATGGCGACGGTTCCGCTTCTCTCCGGAATCTGAAGCTGAACACTGATGGCTGCTGTGGACGTCAGAGAACGAAATCGGAGACGCGAAGAGTCGGGCCTCGCGTGCGTGAGTCTTCGACCACAGAGTCAAATTGAGTCAAGGTATCACAACCGTGTAAAGTGGCACTTTTGGCTCACGTCAGTGTTGGCAACGTCACTTGCGTGTCTTGACTTATCGAAAAGTCTTTGATGTGACAAGGTGTGCAAAAGTGGTGACAGTTATGCACTCGTACGCCCTTCCCCGGGTTTTGTCAGGGCTTTTTGTGCGTTCAAAGACGTGAATTCGAATTGAGCAGTGAAGTTTCTGTGATACCAGTTCGCTGCACGTCTGCTGATTTCTTCAAACATAGCAGGAGTTCGAATTTGGTGGTTTCAAATCAGCCGGTTGAGGTGAATGTGCCCTGAAAAGATGTGCTCGTTCGCTCGTACTCGCACAAGCTCTCAAGACCCAAGGTGCTGCTTGTTTATCCACGAATTTGCATCTCTCCTTCTTCAACCGAGGGGGCCAAGAAAAAACAGAAGATCTTCCTTGACGGTCATGCACTGTGGATGGTGGACATCATTCAGAAACAGAAGCCACAGCACAATCCGCATCGTGGATGTCACGCAACTCTGCCCATCTCCTGTTGTCGAAGGGTGGGACATCTTGATCAGAGCTTTTCACACGCGCAGACCGCTGCGTCGGTGCTTGAATTCTTGTGCTTTTTGGCCAGACGCCTCATCCCCACAAAGCACAAAGTGAGAGAGACTCCCCCAAGCCCCAGGCTGAAAGGTTGGAGAGAAACCCTGCTTGTGTGCAAACTATGAGGGAAGCGCAAGACTCCAAGTTGTACGGTTGAATAGAAACAAAAAATTGAAAATTTGGTCCAACATATGGGAGGGGGCGTAGTGGAAAGGTGGAGGGATCCCTGAATGAATGAGATCAATAATGTGACGAAACAACTGAATCTGTCAAAGTCACTTCTCTCCAAAGAGCCTTTGACCTTTGAACATTCTTTTGCCCCCTCCTCGTCAAAAATTGGAAACGGAGCAAATGGAGTGAGTGGCGCAGAAGTTTCGTGTGGGAGCACACATGTTCCAAAACTCAATTATTTTTCACTGCTGTTTAATGGTTGAATCTGTGGGCTGTATCACATGAAGTACAGGTGACACTTGCTGATCGTCTCTTATCATTCAATAGTCATCGCAATGAACTGTGAACAATGCACGATGACGAACGTAAAAATTCGCGTGGATTTGACCGACTTGACACGCTGGATGGTTGGAATATGTTGTGCGAAGAGGCTTGTGTGAAACATCGGAGGGGCTGTTGAAATTCCTTGCATATTTCCAAATCTTTTTGAGAAGACAAAGACAGTGACAAATTTATCAGAAACTACTCCGTGACTTGTTTGCCTGTCAACAGCCTTTCGTTTGTCACACACGCCGTCGCACGAAGTGACATCGGCGTGTGTTATTTTTGTGTTCTTGTCAAGCAATGATCCGAAGTGTTGATTCTTGCTCTGTGCGTGGAGGAAAGGTTGAAACTCCTTGACAGGCTGGACTAATTGTTTCTCCAGGCTGGTGTGAGCCAACGGTTGGGCGTATGCTTTGAGTTACTGCAATGTCAGTGGAATGCTCCTTTTTGGTCCGTGTGTTCGTTGCATTCCTTCTGTGGTGAATTCTTGGGAAACGAACCCACAGACACCACTGAACGTCGGTTCCTTGCCTCGTTAGTGGGCGGGCAAAATGGCACTTGTAATGCATGCTAAAAACCAGCGTGGCATCGTCAACGGGAGTCTTTAAACATTGACTTAGTGCCTCTTTTCTGCCTTGTTTGTTCATGGACCACTAATGCGCAGCGTGCACTGTGGGAATACTCAGCGCTGTTGAGTCACAAACACTCAGCTGTGCGATGTTTTGGTCCTTGTTTGTGTGAGAAAAGTCGCCTTGTCACGCGTTTAAAATTATTGGAAGAAACTGTGTGAAGGAATCGTCAGCTGGATGCGAGGGAAGCAGTCGAGGAGATTTGTTCATCTGACTTTGCAAAATTTGTATTCACCGTCACCGACTGCCCGAGCATCCGTGTGTGAAAAGTCATTGAACTGTCGGGAGTTTTACGAGCATTCACTGAGTGCGTGTGTGTGTGTGTGTGTGTGTGTGTTTGTGTGTGAGTCTTCCGCCACCCACCCACTGCGTGTCAGGGCCACGCCTGCCAAGGCCTTTGAGCATGACGCGTGGCTACACCGACGACGGGTGTTCTTGCGTTCGTTTGCTTCCAATGTGAAATGGCATCAACTTCACTTGTATCATGTCACTGGAGTTCTTTGGTTCGTATTCCGGACTTTGAATGAAAGCTGCTCAAATTGGTTGTGTAGAGTCAGTTGTTCTTATTGTGTAGTGTTGACGTGAACGTTTTTGTCTACTTTCAGATCTCGCTTGTTTATTTTTTACTGGTACACAAAAGGGCTGGAAATTCTTCACAATTTTGTACAGCACCGTATCTTGAACTGACGAACTGAGAAGGCATTGTGTGAAAGGACAGGTCTCGGAGATCTTGTTGGTGCTGACTCATTCTTCTTCTTTCGCTCTTTTCTGTCAAAACTTTTTCTGAGCCAAACAGGCGGTGTGTCCAGTTCCTTGTGGTCTTCCCACTGTCTGATCTGTGAAAATATAGGATTTTGAAACTTTGACACGTGCTCAAAATTCGCGACGGGCATTTGTGTAAATGGGAACAAAAACGCGACTCTTTGTCTGCTGAAGTTTGTTTGTTCTTGAAGTCAGTGACTCTCAGCGCGCCAACAGTGTGATGGTGATTTTTGCAGACGCGCAAAAAAAGCCTCACGGAGTACAAACAGCGCATGGAGCGAGAGTCTCGGAGCGGGACGGAGCGCGGCGCAGCAGCAGCAGAACTCGGTCCGAGCGAACCGCGGCGCAGCAGGTCCCCGTCTCCAGCTCCGAGTTCCAAACGAGTCGAGTTCACCGCCGTCGTCGACATGTGAGTACCTCAAATCTTCAAACGTTTCGTGGCTCTGTACTCGTTTGAAAGTTTCTGACAGACGAGATTGTCATTCAAGAAAAGATTGGGAACATTAGCCTTGTCAATTTTTGATGAGGGGTAGACTTCGAAGAGGCTGGACCAGAAAGAAAAACACGTTGTGATGAAGCAACGTTTTGGTGCGATTTTATCGCGAATCGGATCTGTCCAAAATCGCACAGAGTTGCCTGCGAAAGCGTGAATGGAGGAGGTGATGACAGGCCTCTGAGGCATTTTCACAGTCATCCATTCACGAGCCATCACCTCGAGCGCGGACCGTCGAGCACAGTGCGTAGCTCAGTGAGGACAGAGTTCTCGCACTACTCTCGAGATGAGAGGAGGAGATATCAGAACTGTCGAGCCACGCAGTGGCAAGACAAGTTCATCTCCTCCTCTCATCAAGAGAGTGTGTG
>JAAUXT010085118.1_pt1 | contig 29213 bp, 29 predicted proteins | sample 7278171 | NCBI WGS metagenome assembly JAAUXT01 (sample SAMN14350112, study PRJNA611818) | marine sediment metagenome | isolation source: surface marine sediment (1.8m) | place: French Polynesia: Moorea | collected 2018-08
CACCCCACCCCACCCCACCCCACCCCACCCCACAGCTTTCTACCTCCGATCTCTTGTTGGATGATGATTGTTGTGCCAAAAATCTGAACCGTTGTCGCGTGCTTGTTTGCATCTGCATGGCAAAAAGAGCACAAGAACGGCATGTCGGCTGAAGACTGAGCACCCTAACAACTCGTTGACAGGGCGTCGCAAGCAGCTCAGGCCTCCAAGTCCCCGGATTCTCAGCCTCCAATCGGAACGCACTCTCTTCCTCATCCGATATGGTAAGCCGTGGCTCTCTTCTCATTGGGAATTGAACATGACACTCAGCTGCGAGCAAGCGCGCAAAGAAAACTTTGATTGGCGATGCTTGTGACGTGAAACCGTGTGTTGGGATGTTCACGTTGTCACTGTCGGACCCTAGTGACATTGCAGGTCAGAAGAGGAGGTGGCGTCTGTGAAGGCGACGCACAAGAAGCCGAGCGGCGTCACTGATCGGGTACGTGCGCTACCGCCCCAAGCGGCGTCACGATGGTATGTTGACGGTGCCTCCCTGCGAATCGGTTGTGCGCCGAGGCACCAAAATGATCTTGTCGGAGCGAATCTGTGCAAGCTCGTTTCTTTGCATGAAGTGCAATGTGCCCCAGTTGTCATTGTCTGCGGTTTTTCTGCAGCTGGCGCTTCTGGCGGTGAAGACGCTGCGTCGCTCGTTTGACTGGCTGTCCGGCTACAACAAACCGAACAGGGGCGAGGCCGTCTGGCTCAAGTGAGTGTCTCAGCGACGTGGCCTCTCCGCCTTCATCCACTGTCCTTGTTTTCTCGCAAATTATTTGTTCCTGAGGTCTTTCTGGTGCACATGATGTTGAGTTCTGACGTGACAGCTAGGTTTCACTTGGCCTCGTCCCCTTTGCAGCCGCATCACGTTCCTGGAGACGGTGGCCGGGGTGCCGGGCATGGTGGCTGCGATGGTGCGCCATCTGCACTCGCTGCGCCTCATGCGGCGCGACCACGGCTGGATCCACACGCTGCTCGGTGAGCCCAGCGCGTCCATCGCCTCACACAGTGCGACAAGTGACCCAGCTGGTCGTGCACCTTTGTGCTGTTGTTGTTTCTGACCTGCGGGGGGCGGGTCCCCAGGTGCTTCCAGTTATTGTGGCAGGCTAGGAATGATATGACCAGTGTCTGTGGTCGGCATAAACAAAGCATTTCTTTGTTGGACGCGTAAACTTGCACGAACCAGTTTTTGTGCCAAACAGGAAACTGCAGTTTGTTCCCAACGAACGGGTCGTGTATAGACACCGTTTGGTGCACAATCCAACAGGCGCGGTCTGATCGAGGCGCCGCTGCTTTTCACTTCAGAGGAGGCGGAGAACGAGCGGATGCACCTGATGACGGCGCTGCAGCTCAAGCGGCCGAGTCGGCTCTTCCGCGCAGGCGTCGTCGGCACGCAGGGTCAGTTTCTCTGATCGCCACACCCGGGCAGCTGCCTGGTGGTGCGCGCTGTGTGCCGGACTTACAATACAAACACCAGTCGAGGCGGTTGTCAGGATTGAACTTGCATGATTAAACCGTTGAGCGAAAATGTGATGAGTTTTCATCTAAAGCAAGCTCTGCACTGCTGTTGGTTGACTTCGGGGTGAACGGGTGGTTGTGACCGAGTGTTGTTGCGGCTGCAGGTGTGTTCGTGATCGGCTTCAGCGTGGCGTACCTGGTGAGCCCGCGCTTCTGCCACCGCTTCGTCGGGTACCTGGAGGAGGAGGCGGTGCACACGTACAGCGCGCTGCTCAGGGTGCGTCCGCCAGGCGACGTTCTTGATGACTCAGCAGTTCGTTCTCGACAAAGATTGCGCAACGATTGGAACCAAGACGATGTGTTCCACTTTTGACATTGTTTTTTTCTTGTCAACAGTTTTTTGAACTGGTTGTGTCTCCTGCAGGACATGGAGGAGGGTGGGATGAAGCACTGGAACACGCAGCGAGCGCCCGAACTGGCCGTCAGATACTGGAAGCTTCAGGTGAGCAGCGTCACTGCCCGAGAGCCCAGAGCTGCTGCATCTCTGTGTCACATTCTCGACATTCCGCGGCGTGTGTGTGTGCACTGATTGAAGGGAAGGGGAGAGCGTTGACACCCTGATATAAATTGCAAAACCAAACTCAAAGCGCGAAATCTAACCCTCTGACCAAAGTTGAACTTCGAATTGGAGCTCAGACTGCAGACCAAATCAAAGTTGAAGCGCACGCACGTGCTGCGCGCGCAGAACGCGTTGGTTCAGCGTGAGTCTCCGTTTCAGCCGGACGCGACGATGAAGGACGTGGTGCTGGCGATCCGCGCTGACGAGGCGCACCACAGGGTCGTCAACCACACGCTCGCGTCCATGAAGCCCGACGACTACAACCCGTACAAACCGGGCGAGTAGGCCATGCCTCTCAGCCTTCCGCAGCCAGAAGTCCACGTGCTGTCTCGCATGTCGAGTCACAAACATGTGAAGCGAAGTGTTCGAAGTCCTGCGGCACAGACGGGAGGAAAGAAGCACTGCACTACCAGGTTTGCGTCCGACGGCAAGAATCAGGAATGGCGCGGACAGTGCGATGTTGTGGACCAGAGCGTCATTCGACGGGAGGTGGCGCTTCACAACACATCACATGAACCGCGGGTGCACCTCGAGTCCGCCACATCCACCACAAAGTTATGGGATTCACAACTTGATGCCCTCGAAGGACAGTGCATAGCCAGAAAGAACCAGTGTCGAAATTGATTTGTGTTCATTGAGATTCGTTTTGCTGCGCACTGGAACAGCGCGTTTCGACCAATGATAACGGCCCCAAGCGACGGCTTCGTTTTGAACCGGGCCTCCGCAGATCTGCGAGGTTCTATCCAACCATAGTAAGAATCATCATGTTCACCGGTGAAGCCAATTGGCCAGTCTGCATGAAAGGAATCAGTTGTCTTGAATCAATCACCCGTGTCCTTCCAGGCCAATCGTGAACATGATAATTCTCACAATGGTTGGATACAACCTCGTACATTGTTGTTGACACGTGTTTGTTGTGACTTTTCTGCACTATTTATCAATTGTCGGGCATGGTTCACCAATAAACAAGCCAAAGTCTCAACTTCATCAAAATAGTTGCTTTATTCCGAACAACATTCACAATACAATTCAGCAATTTCGCACGTGTGCTGGAAAAATACCAACGGAAGCGAATCAACGTGCTGGCGGCCACGAGAAAGACTCCTGCGCCGAAACACACTGTAGGTGTTCTGCACCGTTGTGGACCAAACGCTACAATATCACAGTGACCGACACAACGTTGGTCAAAAGAACAGCACTTTCATCTCATGCGCACAGTATGTTGACCACAACATTGTTTGTTCCGTTGGAAATGTGACAAATTCGACTGCTACTGTTCTTGGGTAACGCGCAACGGAGTGTCCAAAAGTACAACACACACTTGTGTACACGCACACACGATCTTTGGCTATGCACATCTTTCAAGCAAGAGGATCCAACTGTAACACCAACTGCTGAAGTCAAATGTCGGCGCGCTTGTCCAAAGGCACACTCAATTGAGTCCAAAGGTCACAGACACAAAGCGTCACCGACGAAAAGCAGCTCAGATCTATCTAAATAGGAGGGGGGATGTTGACCCAGAGACGGCGACAACAGAGAAACTTGTGATCCCGAAACCTTTCGACGACACAATCCATTTCACACGATCACGGAGCCAACAGAACAGGCATCCAGCATCACAGCACAATCTACGATACACAATCCCGCGGCTCTGTACGTGCACCGAGTTTCCGCAGTCGCTGTGACGGCCGCTACGCGGGCGCGCCCTTGGAATGCGCGACTTTGGCAAGGTGAGTTCTGATGTCGTGGAGATACTGCATCAAGACGCCGCCCAGAGCCTTGTCGATCACAGCCTGTGGAATCCAGCCCTGCAACAACACACCGTTGGTGTGGGTCATTCAGTGTGCAAGGCTCAGCCAAATCGCACCAACTGCTTTTCACTTCCCGGTGTGTGTGTGTGTGTGTGTGTGTGTGTGTGTGTGTGTTACCTTCAAGTCTGTGTTGAGCAACTGAATCAAGTGACACTTTCGTCGATTATTCGGCACAGGTTTGAACGCCCACAGGCAAGGTCCGTTCACTCCCCTACAAGACACAAGCTTTCATCAGTGTTCATTTTCACACACGAGACAGAACAAAGAAATCAGAGATGATAAACTCTGGATTTGTTTTTTCACTGAAGTACTTGTTAAAAATCAAGGAGGCGGCTCTACGAGCGTATCAACAAACACGACTTAAAGGCACCTGACGTGTTTGTGCGGCTTCGGCGCGTCTGGATACTCGACCCCGCAGCCGGCCGACAGCAGGATGCCGTCCCTGCTGCCCCAGTGCCGGATGCTCACGAAGTCTCTGCAACAGCATAAACTCCACTGCAGTTCCGAACGACAAATAACCGCAGCAAAATAAAACTGAACACAACAACGCTCAAGACGCTCTGTGTGTGTGTGTGTGTGTGTGTGTGTGTATGTGCGTGTGCGCGCGTGTGTGTGTGTGCGTGTGTGTGTGTGCACCTGCTGGAGACGATTCCTCCGGCCGCCTGGGCCGCCACGGTGTAGACGATGTCTGTCGTGTCGTCGATCGTCAGCAGGATCTGAAACGAAGGAAACTGCTCTGGACCCGGCGATTCTACTCATTCTTCCGAGCCAACTTGGTCCAGAGAGTTGAGTTCCGCACACACAACCTCGCCTGTTCGCTACAAAGCGAACACTCGTCAAAACCCTTTGTTCTAGTCAGATGGCAGCGTTACTCGTTGGATTACCTTGCAGTCGAGCACGGTCGGGCTCCACTTTGGTGAGTCTTGGATTCGCAAAATGATTTCTTGGAATGCGGCTCTTGGGTTGCAATCAATGTAACCCTGAAATGTAGAGATTTTCAGATTGGTTTCGGATGAACTCGGGACAGACAGAGCCTTTCTGCCCGCGTTGTTCGTGTTCAACCCAAAAAACGTGTAGTCCTGAGGAACCGGTTGTTTGTCATTTTCCAAGCCTGTCGCAGGAGCGGTTCGCACCCGGGTGGCGCCGACGCACCTGCAGTCGGTAGACCTTGCCGATGCCTGGGAACGCCCTGGAGTGGACGGCTCCGCGCACGAGGTCGGAGCCCGCCTCGGGGCGCCACCCGTCCGCCTCGTGCAGCATGCCCCACGTCGCGTCCCACACCTCCCGCGCGCGCCGCTGGTACTCCTGCTCCTGCGGGTGCGGAGTGAGCACAAGCCTTCGTTCGATTGTGGAACTTACAGTCTTCGTAAAACTCCAGAAGCACACAACAGACGATGAAAGTCTCGTGGTGCGCGTGACACAGATTGTGCTCTTGCTGTGGAGTTGCAGGAACGCGAGAAATGGGACAAAGCCTTCCATAGGACTCGTTAAGATGTCTTTTTCTACCCACAGGTGCACACAAACTTCTGCCCAAACAGCAGCTTGTCTCTCTTTCTCCTCAATCGTGTCCCACGCCCGGTCTGTGCAACGCACCTGTTCGCCGAGCGACGCGGTGGCTGAGCTCTTGCTGTGCGATCGGCTGTGCGAGCGAGACTGCAGCGAGTGAAAGGACGCGCGGTCCAGGTCCTCCTCCGCGTCCGACACTGCGGGGAACACAACGTGAAGCGTGACACAGCGGCTCACACACACACACACACACACACACCACAGGGACACGAGCCCACGCATGTGTACGCCAAAGAACACAGTGCCAACCGATACCTTTCCGTGCCCCACCAATTACCTTCGGGACTGTAATACTGATCATTGGTGTGTTGGTTGGGTGTGTGGTCTTGCTCGATCGAGTTCAGAAGAGGAGTTCGCTCGTTGATGGTTCTGTAGTACGCCTCTGCAAAGAACACGTTTCGTTCCACAGGGATGGCATGTGACATCTTGTGTTTGGGTTTTTCACCTGAACTGGACTTGTCTTGTTCACTCGACTCTGCAACTCCAACTGTCCATTTCCATCTTTTTTCTGTCCGTGCAGCTCTGTTTTACACACTTGGTTTCGACGGTGAGGCCTCACCTCTCTCGCGCGCCTTTTGCTCTCGGGGCAACACCTTGAAGTCGAGGAACCACGTCTCGACCCAGGCCAGGAGGAACGAGACCACGACGATCAGGTAGGACATGATGTTGTCTTCGTGGTGAGAAAACTGCAAGAAAAGGATGACACTGTCAGGACACACTTCCTGCCGCAGTCAATTCTGTAGTACTGTGGCTCCCGAAGCTGAATCGTGTTGGATTTAAACGGTACTTTTTCACAACTTTTCAAGCACAAGCAAGATCAAAGCCGAACCTCGAACTTACGTCAAACAAAAAAACTTTGGCGATGAGGAAACCACACGTCCCAGCAGTGGTGATCTGAAGGGTCAAAAGAGGTAATCATCTTATTTTCACAAGTGTTGATTTGCGCGCGTTTACATCGGGACTGTCGGAACACAACTTACGGCAACAAACCAGGGCTTCCTGCTCTTGAACAACGCGTAGGCGAGCAGCAATGGCACGAATCTCCAGGCGGACAGCAGCTGGAGGAACCACAAGAAGATGCAGCAACAAAAGACAATGAGTGACGAAAGACAATGCATTGAAAACACAGACGGTGAAAAGTGAGCTCACCACAGTATCGAACAAGGAATGTTGGATCGAGTAATGTAGCACTTCGGAAGCGAGCGCTTTTGGCAGTGGCAAACCCACAATCTGAAGACAAAGAAAATCGTTCACTTTTGTCTGACTAAAGTCCAGTCTTCTTCCAAGATTGAGGTCTGTGGCATGTCAGTGATGCTGACCTGAGTGTAAATGACCCAGAGAATAAAGGAGATGAGCAGGTCGAAGAGGCAGAGCAGACAGAAGGTGCGGCGCACCGGCGACATGATCCCGCAGCACGCCTGCAACGAGACGAGACACGTGACACTTGGTACAAAAAAGGTCCAGACGAAACTCTGACTCCCCTTTCCACGAAATCCCGGATTCTCCTGACAACGTTTTGCACCTGTCTGTCTTCCGGCAGAATGATCTCTTCGGTCGTGACACCGCCGTGTGATCTGAAAGCAGATTTCAAAGAATCGGTCGTCCGATTCGGTGTTTCCGACAAGAACCCCAAAGTGCTTTGAATTTCGTGACAGTCCACAGTCTGTTTGAATCTTCTCTGTGACGTTTCCAAAGTTTCTTCAATGAACGTGAATGACAAATGTGACCTTTGCGCACTCAATGAAAAGATGCAGAAGGTGGCAATCCAGGGTGAAGACGAAACCATAGGGGAGCAAGATGATGTGCAAACATTTTGCCAGTGTAACTTGCGCAAGTGATCCTCAAAAGAACACAACTCAATGAGAGTTCAGTGAAAGAGACGAAGGGACAAAGACTTTGACAAAGAAAGTTGCGCTTGATCAGAGCAAACTCGCAACATAGCTTTGCAGTTTCCCAAAGCATGCCAACAGCAAACGCACAATTTTACCTGTTGTAAACGTACAAGTAATTCTCATCCGTCGCACTCAAAGGACGAATGGTGTGGCTGCACATGGCGGGTGATGGAGAAAACAACGTTAGTGATTGTTACCCAGAACGATTGGTGAAAAGTACATGCTGCACACGACTGAAGCACGGGATCTCAATCATAAACCAAAAGCAGCAATCAAAATTTCGACGCAAATTTTTCCGCCTTCATGCACTTGAGATGAGTTGGCCTGTGAAACGCCTGAACCCACCTGCCATCCGCGTGGTCCACAGACCCGTACAAAATCTGCCCGGCCTGCCTCGCTCCTGACATTCTGTCCCGATCACCCACGTCTCCGGAATTCTGCGAGCAAGTGCAAATTTATTGAATGTGCAAAGAACGTGTCACACAGGCACAGTTCGAAATGAAACAGATGCAGGATCATGATGTTTGGTCGACCGAATTGTCTTTGATGGTGCAAAGCAACCAAAACCTCGAATTAGATCTGCGCAACATAATCTGGTGTTCCGGCACGAGTTTACTCTCATGTCCTCATTTGAACACTTGGAATCTGATGTCGAGTCTGCGAATTTCAGGCGGGCAAACCGACCAAACTTAGAACTGAGAGCTTCCACTCCGGCTGGGCTGAGACACGTGTACAGAAGAAACTTACTGTGTTTATGCTTGAATCGCTTTGGTTCATCTTCGAGATGTGATAGTTTGGGCCAAAAAGACTGTTTCTTTGTCACTTTGCTTCCCTGTCATTTCATACATTTTTACGGGGGTCATGTGACGCCCAGCTGATTTGGCCTCCGTGACAAATGCTTTACAATTTGACTTTTCCCGCGCAAACGGCTGAGGTCCACTGTTCCGATATTTTCGATTTTGAATTTCCAAGAATTTTGCCGGTCGACTTGCCGGTGGTCACCAGCCAAACTCTTCGGTCGTTTGATCCTCTCACGAAATCAATTCGTTGGTGAACAAAATCGTAGACTACGCTGCCAGATCGCGCCGCCGCTAAACATGATGAGGGACTTCCGGGACTGAGGCTTGTGCCGAGCAAATTCCTGCAAAATGTGAAACGAAAAAATAAAAAACTGCTTGGCAAAAATCGGGAGCAAATAGTCAAACATGTTGCGGGACTTCTGTGTCTCAGTCGAACGACTTCCTGCCGCTAAACATGTTGAGGGACTTCCGGGACTGCGGCTTGTGCCGCGCAAAATGCAAACAAAACGGCCTGGCGTTTTTGACTGAAACAACAGGTGTTTCAGGACCAGTGTTGCCAGGTCCAAGCAAAATAAAGAGCCAAAGACATGATGAAAAGAAGCAATTTTTCACGGTTTATGAAAGCAGCCCAATGTGGAGTAAAAGAACCCAAAATATGCCCAGAAACAACCAAAACAAACCTATTTGTTTTTCTTCAGCAATTTCTTTTGTGAAATACTGTACCAGCCAAAAGGCAACAAAAAAGTTGTTGTTTGTTCATTTTATGCATTGTTTATTGTGATTTGAAGAAAAATCCAAAAATATTTGTTGTGTACATTATATATTTGAGGCAGATTTTGTGCCCACAGACAGATCTTGTCAATCAGTGCAGACATGCTTTCACAAAACAGCACATGAGCCACACAGCCACAAATACAAGACAAGTTGACTGTATCTTCAATTGTGAACCAATAAAAAAGCCACAAGTGAGACATTGTGGCTTGTTTTAAAAATGTCCTTTTTCACTCCTTGGCAGGCAGTTCTGGTCCAAAGCTATATATTTATTAATTTGGTATTTCTTGTAATTTGTACCCATTTTTCAACCCTTACAGACTGTAAGAGGTCGGCAACTTGTTCTGTTACACCGTGTCTCAGCCAAACTGCCTTGTGCACCGAACCGCCGCTGCCGTTAAACATGAAGAGGGATTTCCGGGACTGAGGCACTGACCCGTGAAACAAAAGTGCGCGATGCAAAACTGCGTGGTGCAGCGCTACGAGCTGGGGGCGGATAAACCGCCGCTGAACATGTTGAGGGACTTCCGGGACTGGGGCTTGTACCGCGCAAAATGTAAACAAAACAGAGTGGCGAAATTTCGAGGTGAAACCGTTCAGCAAGCTTGATCTTTTATTCCCGAAGACGGAGCTTCGCGCTCCTTTTCCAGAGGGCCCGGGTGGGGGCATCAAGTGGATACAAAATGGGGCAGGAAAACCTGACATTGGTCGGACTTTGAGCCTCGGGACTCAAAATTGGGAGACAAAGTTTTTGGGGGTCAGGACCCCACGAAAGGGAGGTTTCGTAAACGTGAATATTGACCTGAGCGTGAACTGGAGTTCCCACGCAGCATTCTCAGGTCCATGCATTTTTTGGTTTTGCAGCTTTCACGCCCCCTTCTTCTTCCAACATCTTGGCCTTCTTTTGTACATCTCCTCTGTGCCAGACCTGCAGAAAAGACTCATGAGATGAAACAAAACAATGCTTGTTCACTACAAGGCATGTCTGCAAATATTCACACCAGTTGGTGCATTTTGTTGTCAGTTTGCACAAGTCTCACTGACAAATTTCATGAAGTGTTGAATATCCATTCCATTTGGTCTATGAATTTATCTGTAGGTGCAACAAGTTGCGTGGTAAGTCCAGCTTTGACAGCTTTTTCTAACATGTTTTTGTGATTGTTTTGCGAGATAAAAGAGGACATCTTCTCAGAAGTTCCTGCTTCAAACATAGAAAACTGAAGATATGCAAGACTCCTTTGCCCAACTTCAGATGTTTTTGCACTGAGAATGAGTGTCACTGGAATGTCTTTGTACACCTCTTTTGAATTTTCCATTTCTGTTTTGCTATGCACAAAATCCTTGCAAATTGCATCCATTTCAGCCAACAACATCCAAGAACCAGTCTTAGAAAAGAATCTGAGGAACTTTCCAAAACAACAGCTACATTTTCATCATGATTGTCTTCCATCTGAGAGAGAAACCCAGCAAAATGCGAAAAACATGGTGCCTCAAGTCGTGGGATTCCCTCCACCATGTCACCAAAATTAGCAAATTGACAGGTTTATTCTGCATCAATGTCAATGAGATCAATACCAAACTATTGCAAAAAAAATGAAATTGTGAAATCTTCATTTTTTATGACAGATCGTAGTGTCAGAGCAAAACAATGACAGAACAAAACTCGGCTGAAGTCAACGTCAAAAATTGTATCATGAAAAAGTGACAAATGTGTCCGGCGCCAGAGGGGGGGGGCAAAATAATAACAACAAAAAAGTGAGGGCCAGAGGTTGAATCCAACTTCGACACAAACTTCGAGAAAATCCTGGATGCATGGGCGCTGGTGCAGCTGCTGCTGCAGCACAATTCATCAGAGACCAGCACAGGGCCGAGGCGCGCAATCTTCCATTGTGGTGGTGAGTGCGCCTAATCTCATCACAGGACGCCGAGGTGAGCGTGATGCCGGGGGAGGTTCCGAACACTCGCACAGTTGAGCACGTAAGCAGAGGAAGCTGAGTTCTTCCTTTGTTCGGGTCCGGTCCACGGAACCAAAGCAATCTCCGGTTGAGATGGTTTCGATTTCTGTGAGTGTTGCCCTTACGACAGGTGCTGCTGCACGACCTATTGCGACCTTCAGCCTAGTGGGCAAGCGACGTTTTACGTGTCACGGAGATCGGACACAGTCTGTGAGTAGCAATGCTTGAACTACCTGATATTGGTGCCAATCTTGGCGATGGGGCCCCCTGCTACTGAGGAACAACTTGCCTTATCAGTGTTCATCCCAGGGGTCACGCATGCAGACATTGTTCTGTTTTGTGCAGCCTGTCAACGTCTCTGTTGCCTTTTCTGCCCCTCTCCATTTCCATTTTCACCAGAGCGCACATCCTCTCCTTTTGGTCCCCTTCCCTCTCTTGACTCTCTCCGCCCACCTGTCTGTCCAACCCACCCCTCGTGTCCTCATCTGTATCTCCCCAAGCATTCGGCTTGTCCTCTCAGGACTCTCTCTGGATTTCTTTTCCTCTTGGTCTTGTGTCTTCTGTTCCTTCACAAGTGGTCACTCGTCTTGTGGTTTCCCTCGGGTACAACCTCCCCGAGCTTTGCACGGTGGATTTCTAAAGGTCAGATTGATCTCGATTGTGTTCAGCCTCCAGAAAGAAAAGGCGTCTGGTGCAAAGCAAAAGGATTGCATGTTATTGGGTGCAACTCTTTCGTTTGGTTGATGTTGCTCTCGACCGGTGTGAAGGGAAGAGGCGAAAAGGCTTGTCGGGATTCAACGCGCAGCATCACCCTCTGGTCCCCTGGACCCTTTGAACGTGAGTCCCAGATTCTGACACGCCTCGTTTTGTTCCCCGTGATTCTCCATTGACAGATTCGCATCTACATCTTCTTCCCCTGGTCGCACGTCTGGTTAGATGGTCATACTGATGCATCATGCACTTTGGATGACGGGAGCAATTGATGGAGGAGACAAAACAAGAACACCCAGCTGCATTGACGAACCACTGTCAGAGAAACACCAGATCTGGCTGGGGTGGTTTCGGTTGAGAAGCTTCGAGGGGATCTGGAAAGAGACCTGTTGTGAGAAAGATTGAAAGATTCAGCATAGAAGAGGCTGATTGCACGGCAGTTGTTGTGGCTGCCAACACACTTCAGAAGCAAACAGTCACCCCTTACGTACAAGTTGGTTTTGTTTGTCGGCGGGAGTGTCCAAGTCCTCTATGCATGGAGGCTCAGCAAACACTTCCGCTCCTTTTCCGAGGTGCCCCAATTGCCATATGTTATGCATTGTCGCAATGGGCCAAGAAACGACGCAGTGAGAATTCAGTGAGCTTGTTTTCCGTTTGCCGAGCCCATGGGGATGATGTCGGGTGCGGGGCGTGAGTCGTGCGGACCGACCCGAAGCTGGAGCGGGGGAGCGGAGCCCGGACCCGCAGCGGAAGCTGCTCCACGCAGCGCCTCACGACACGAGACCCGCCGCACGACGAGAAGCTGCTCAGAGTGAGAGCGCTCTGAGGACGCGCCACACAGACGCGCACATGTGACTCCTCCGGATACGTCTTGTACTTTTGAGGACCTCGTACGTGTCTCGTTTTGTCTCTTGGGCCCGAAATACTCGTGGAGCTTTTGCAGCATGGTGTCTCCATTGCCCGTTCTTTCGGAGCCCGACAGTCAGTGCGTGCGCTTGCATGGTTGTGCTGAACGTGGCCGTTCGAGGTGTGTTTTGTGCGCACGTGTGGACATCAGGCCCCGGCTGCGGAGAGGGTGCTCCAACTCCTCTGTCTTTCTTCCGCCTGTGTTGTAGGATGTGAACCAGCACTTCCAGTCCGGACGGAGCAGCAGTTGACCCAACAATGACTGCCACGTGCGGTGGAGAGACCAGGCATGGAGAGCAATGTTTTTGGCCTTCGGGACCTGAACCACGCTGAGTGTTGATAGAAGGTGTGAGCGATCGGCATCAGGACCCATCACTCACCCATCACTCTTATCAGGGACTGTCATCTGATCTCCGCCGGACATCACTACAGCCAGACTCCTCCTGGCACGGACCAGTCGCTCGCACCTGTACCCGAAGAACCCGAAGTTCCGCAGGAGGAGACACTTATCACGGCCTCTGGAGATCTTTGATCAAATGATGAGTTGCAACTGGCCGAGACTGTTGACTCGCTGAGCTCGAACAAGCAGCAGACGTTGGTCCTGGCTCAGCATGGCGGACTCGCTGCACGTCGGGACTCTGTTGCGGTGGTGCTGCTGTGGAGTCCCGTCGCTGCCCCGGACGCGCAGGACCTTCAGACTCGTCGTGGCCGTCGGCTTCATCAGTGGGCTCCTCATCATAGAAAACGTGAAGCACTTCGACTCCCGCCTCTCCTACAGGGACAAGAATCCGGCTCCTCCTGAAGGTGAGAACTTCCTCGCCCTCAGGGCTTCTGATGTCCCGCTGTATAATTGAGCACTGGTGCACACTGCCAGCGTCATGCGTCGCGGCCCTGTTGGCTCAATGAGTGCTGCGTCGTGCTTTGTGACGTTGTACATCTGTCCATGGGTGGTCCAAAACACAAGTCGAACGGGCCCTGCGTCGTCAGCAAGAGCCCAGTGACTTCAAAACAAGAAATGGAACGAGTGTCACACCCTGCACCAGCGACGACGTAACCGCTGCTGGCAGCACCTCGACGCATCATGTGACGCATTCAGTGTGAAACCGGCCTGTGGACCCTCCCATAGGAGGCAATTCAGGATCCGTGCCGAAAGAGAGTGAATACGTTTTTTTGACGCAGTGGAAAATGGGCCCCGCGGGCTCTCTTTTTCATGTGTTGCGGGATAGAAAGATGAGTCTGGATGTGAAATGGCTTCTTCATCCTGAAGAGCTTTGCCGTGTGAAAGCTTGACTGTCACTCTGCGTAGGCGGTGGCTGCAGAAGCAGATCCTGGGCGTGCGGGCAGAGGAAGGATCCACTATGGACGTTCTCGAGTGCAAGCCCCCAGTGTCTGAAATCTGAACAAGAAAGAGAGGGAAACGAAAAAAAGTGTGTTTGGAGCCCGTCGATCCGCCCCTGAGGACTCGCCCGTCCGTCAGATCCTGGATCTGCCTCGTATATTTTTCTTTTTCTGTGCATTGGAAGCTCCACCCTTTCACACTGCGAGGAACATGTGACGATCAAGCGAAGCAGCGCTCGAAATCAATGAGGCTTCATCTTCCTATGAGTTTCTCCATTCAACTTTTGTGATTTTCCGGGTGAACTGTGCCAGCTTTTCATCTGAAAAGGTGCATCAGTGTGTGTGTGCGTGTGTAAGTGCGTGTGTGCATGTGTGTGTGGTGACTGTCAGTTGTGTCTGTTGCGTCTCGCAAATTGAGCATCTGCGGCTCGTTCCCATTTATGTGTCGGTCGGGTCTTTTATTGTGCTGATAATGCTGCTCAATGCGGAGGCAACACACACCGAAGTTCCCAAAACAAACCAGATGCTGACCGCCGTTCTTTGGCTCTTTCGTTACGCACGTCGTGATTCAGCCACGCACCACGAGACAGAAGAGACTGTGGCTCAAAGTGCCCACTGCTGGTGTGATCGGCGTCGCCTGTGGTCCCACACACGTTCAGCTCCTTTTGTTGCGGACCACAAAAACGACTTGGCTCCACGCAGGGCAATTGAGACAAATAATTAAAGCTTTTGTTGGACTCTCCCAGAACAGATCATTGATTTCTTGTCGAGTGATCGCATTGAAAATGCATGCGACTGAGTTGTTTACAAAAGCCGATGTCAGTGGGACATTGATTGGGACCAGGCGCAATGCATCGTTCCTGCAGAAAGGTTGGGCAAACCTCATTTAATAAAAGCTAAGAAACACGCGACGAGAGGCGGGCCTCACTACAATGCGTTCGCCGTTTCAATCTATCAAATGGTTTCACTGGCGGATCCAGCAGGATTTGATTGACGGAAACTCGATCCCCTGCGGCCTGATCGCACAAAAATTGTTTGAAAGATGAAATTGAAACGCCCCCTGGTATCCCAAAAGGCAGTGGGTGGAACGAGAACTTTTAGCAGCCCCTTTTCCTTTCCCTTTGCGTACGGTGTCCCAATTGCCAGATCGGTGGCATAAAAAATCTTTTGCACCAATGACCACGCAAATGGTATCCGTACCACTGATCTGGCAATTGGGGCATGTCGGAAAAGGAGCGGACGTATTCGGCAGTTTCTGGGTGTCAGGTGGTCCATGCCCCGGAGTTCCCCTCCCCAACATTTTCAGAGCAAACAGAGCCCTGACGACAAAATCAGACCATGAGGTTCGGCCTGGGGCCTCGAGGATCCACCCCTGCGCTTTCAGTACTCCAATCTATCAAATGAAACTCGGAGTTTTGGAAGGAGCCCAACTCAGCATCTGTTGTGGCTGAAGAGACTGGAGGCCTTGTTCACACTGGTGGTGTTTGCCTTGTGTTCCTGTGCACGCCAATGGGGGCTTGAATCAGAGAAACGATGCAGCGCCCACAGGGGGGAGACGAAGATACTCGCACAGAGCCCTGTGTTCAGCGACGACGCAGCGCAGACCCGCCACGCACGCAGTGTGAAAGAAGCTCGAGAGGCTGAGTGATGGTGCGACTGCAGCAGATCAGTGAGCGAGATTAACCGGTAATTAACGTCGCCTTCCTGCAGGAACACAGTGATTAGCAATCAAGTGCGCGAGCCAATCTGTCGCTGCGCTCCTTCTCCAGATCCACCTTGTCTGCTGCACCAAGTCGGCTCGGGACAATGAATCCAGGATCAGGTGCTGAATCCACTCCTCTCCCTGTTTTGAGACCTCCCCACCTGGCCCTGCCCAGCTGCATGCAGTGAACCCAGGATTGTTCCTGACTGGAGTCCAAGGACTGAGCGGCCCTTTTCCAAACTCACACTTCTTGGAAGTTGGTCCAGTGCTGCAGGATTCTCTCACTTTCGCTACCAGCGCAAGATCCTTGTGAACCTTTTTGGGCGAAAAACAGAGAAGTTCAGGTTTCGGCAAGTTCGAGTTCGAATCACACAGGACCAAGACCTATTTTTCAGTGATGTTCCCGGTCGGGTCTGAGAGTCTCTGGCTCTGCTCTCGTGCACTGTCGTCTATTTTTGGTGTTTCCTCCAGAAAACCTCAGTCCCTGGAAGATTGTTTCGCTGCGCTGATCAATATTGTTTGCTGCATTCACTTTGTTTCTGATTCGCAGGAATGAGAAGAAGGCACACCATGTCAATAGAGGACTCGCCGCGCCCGCGCCCGCCCTCCTACCCTGAGGAAGACTCTGCCTGTCACCCTGCCACCGCCGCCTCCAACCACACGTTTATTGAATACATTCGAGCCACTCAAGGCAGAAGACAGCAGCGAATTAGAAGTGTCTGTGATAAGTGCCGAGCGGCGCCTGATTACATGAGTGCGCAAGCAAACAGAGCTGGGGACGGGGATCCCTCGCGGCTGGAGGCACCCCGCCGAAGGCAGGATCCTGCGCCGCGGGCTGAGCGGGAGGCGTCGCGAGGTGCGGGGGAAGACGGCGCAGCATCCCGCCTCCAGCGGCCGGAGGAGCCCCGCGGACCGCGGGAGGACGCGGACCGGCCTCGGCGGGAGCAGCCTCACTCCCTCCCCGGGGAGGAAAGCGCGGCGGCGCGGCTGGAGCGGCTGGAGGAGGAGCAGCCCAACTGCGAACAGCTGACAGGATTCAAACTCAAGCGACACATGCTCAATCACATCCTCGTGGATGACGCTCACAAGGTGAGGTGTAGTGTCTGGGCTCCGGTATCTTTCAGATGACACATCTTTCCTGCGCCTTCTGACATGGTCAATTCGGAATCTTCCTGATTTTTGAACAATCCCAGAAGCACACAAGTACGTATTCCCGATGCTTGTTTGACTTCCAATTCAAACTGTGGCTGTTTGGAACAGATTTCACCCTGTTGTGGGACTTCGATGCTTGCAAAGGTCTCTACTGTCGTTCCTCAGCTTCTCATTCTCGAGGTGGAGAGATTTCGTTTCGCTCAAATAGAGCTTCACCCAGGCAACTCCGGGGGTGCATCGCCTCAGTCTCAAGGTGCCTGCTGCGCAAAGCTTTCCCGACTCAGAGTTCTTCATACGTCACGTCCTTGTAGAAGTTTGTGGAATTTGCATCGGCCTGTGAAAAGTCAATCGTAACGAGACATCGCCCCGTGTTTGCACTGAGACGTTTCGATTGTTCCACCGAGTGTCGTAACGTTCGGTTTCCCAAAGCTTGTGGTCCGTCGGGCACGACACGCGTTGCGCCCCTGTCTTCCTGGTGCTGCGTCACACGAAGGTTTTTACACGAGTTCTCTCCCATCCTTTTCTTTTACTGTGCGTGAAATCGAACCAGAATGCACGGCCCTGACTTTAAACGTTTGAAGAAACCGGGCAGATGCAAGATTCAGGCCGATCTGCAGGACGAAATCGTCCTCGCACAGGTCAGTGGGCACTGCGTTTGGTAAAAACCACAGCACTTACTAATGTGACGCTCGTGTTGCTTGACAGGTTCTGTACTGCGCGATCCCGAAGGTCGGCTGCACCACGATGAAGCGCATCATCTCCAAACTGAGCGGGCTCACGGGGGGCGCCACCGACCGCGAGATGCACGTCCACGACGAGGACTACCTGGAGACGCTGGGGCTGCGTTACCTCTCCCGCTACGACGTCAACAGCGTCGAGCACAGGCTCAAACATTACTTCAAGTTCATGGTGGTGCGACACCCTCTCGAGCGCCTGCTCTCCGCCTACAGGGACAAGTTCACCTCCGTCACAGACCACAACGTGCATTTCCACCTCAAGTACGGCCGCAGAATCGTGCGCAAGTTCCGCCATAAACCGTCCCGGAAGTCGCTCAAGTACGGCCATGACGTCACGTTTCGGGAGTTTGTGCAATATATCGTGTCGGAGCGTGGCTCGGAAGACTTCAACCCGCACTGGAGGCCGTTCACGCAGCTCTGCTACCCCGCGCACATACATTATGACTTCACAGGGAAATTCGAGACGTTGAACAAGGATATGAGGTTCGTGCTGCACAGAATGGACCCCGCCGCCTGCCCGCTCCACTTCCCTGAACTGCTGCACAAACCCACGTCGCATCACTACGTGCACGAGTATTTCGCCAACATCTCCGCGTCGGACATGACCAAACTGTACACGATCTACAAGAACGATTTCCTGCTGTATGGCTACGCGCCGCTGCCACTGACCGTGACCGTGACGTGATGGCGAGTTTCCGCGAGCGCTCCGTCACACACAGCAAGCACGCTGTCAGGGTCACTTGGAGACGGCCCGCCCGCGCTGCGTCCGCTGTTCCGGTTTGAAAAGGGCAGAAGGGTGAGGCCAGTTTCGACACGCTGCGTCTTGGTGGCTTCCGTTGAAAGCTAAACGCGAGGTAAAAACAATTTCCGGTACGAAACACACACGTGCCCGCTCTTGTAACTATCACCAGGTATTTGAAGCGAGATACGCGGGGCTGTTGCCAGTTTTGTAAAAGACTCTCAGCCATTAGCAACAGAGGAAGTTTGCACGTGGATGAGCAGCTCTCTCCGTCGCGATGCTGAACGCCAGCGCCCGCCAAACACTGGCTGCGCCGCGCGTTCCCGTTCTGCGCGACTGATCCACCGCAAGCGACGCAACTGAACAGCTCGTGCGTCCAGCGTGACAAGCACGACAACATTGACCCTCCAAAAATGGATTCGACGCAATTAACGCACGACGCCTCTGTTGTGAAGCACGCCTGCAGAGCGCACGCTCCGAACCGAAGGCTTCAGGCCGCTCGTCGCCTTGCGTCGCGTCCAACGTGAAGCGCTCTGTCGTTTCGTGCAGCGCTGTGGCCGCGCAGAAATTTCTGCGTCAGCTTCATCAAGCACCCGCCTATCAAAACAAAACACGAGGCGGGTCTGTTTCCAAACGCTTTGATGCTATCTTATCTCCGCCTGTTCGCCGCGCTGCGCATTTCAGCGCAACAACGGGATAACATTGTCGTTAAGTGCTCCGCTCCTTTGTGTCGCTCTGGGACGACTGCGCCGCTGCCATTAGGCGTTGCGATGCGGGCGGCAGCGCCCAAGGCCCCGAGATTCAAAGGGCCCGACCTTCCGACGCATTTCGCTCCATTCACTCAGAGCCGAAAAGCTGCAAAACTGATCGCTGTGGAGGCGGGTCCACGATTTGAACAAAGGGGTGAGTGAGGATGTGGGTGCACCAATGGGAGTGTCCATTGCGACGAAGCAAAAGGAATTTGTGAAGGGGACAGGACCTTGGATCTGCCTCCACAAAAGCTACACGTTCAGAGTCGCTTTCAGCCCCCCAGCTTTGCAGCCCAATAATCCGTGACGTTAATGGTGTTGTCACAGCCGTGTTGCCTGTCGAAAAATGGAAATCTGTGCGCAATAAATTATTTTCACAATCCTTGGTTTATGGTTGGAGTTTGCTGGGTGGCGCTCTGCCGTATGGAGCCTATGAATTTCAAACGGGCTCCATGAGTCACGAGGATTTCTTCTACTTTGGGTTCAATTCACATTGAGGTACATGGTTAGAAAAATGTTGCGATGCACACTGAAATTGGTACTTGGCAGTTTAAACAACCACTCAGTTTCATTCCGTACGGTGCCGCTATTGCGCAGTCGGTGCAGCAAGTGATCAAAGCACAGAGAACCAAGGACAGGTGATCCAATGATCAATGCTAAAACACGTCTCTGTCTGTCTGTCTATCTGTCTGTCTCTCTCTTTCTTACTGTGTCTTGTCTCTCCCTCTTTCCCTCTTGTGTGCGATGAGCTTTGTGTGTGCATGTGAGAGAGAGGGAGAGAGAACTTGTGTGTGTGCGTGTGGTTTTGTGTGGTTCCTTTTGTTTCTCACTTTCTCCAAGAAAGCCCTTTATTCTCCCTGGGGGAACGAAATTCCTTCTACAGGTTCGTCACGGAAAGAAAGCACTTAACATCTGCAGACGCTCAGATTCGAAAAGCTACTTTCTCCATTTCCTCCTTCTGACTCTCACATCACTCGAACACATTTGCTTTTCAACTTTCAATTACGGGATAAAGTTATTCGCTGAGCCTGTGTCTCGGTGGATGCGTCACGGAGCGCGACCTGCAGGAAGGAACAACACTCACGGAGGTTCACGAGTGTCACGGAGGAGCATTTCGGAGGAATGCGTCTCGGACGCTGCAGCAGCGGAGTTACAATGGTCCATCGCCTGTTGACGTGCACCATGGACGGAGACGCAACGCCTGACGCGGCCCACGTGCACGCAGCTTAACGCACCATTCCATTCAGAGTCTGCTTCTTTCCCAGAGACCTTCCTTTCACAGCAAAGTAGTTCGCTTTCGGCATGATTAGGCTTTCATAAGGCATTCCGCGGTGACCTTTTGATAAGGCTCGTAGATCTTGCGGATATAAACGTCAATAGACCTATAATGGGAAGTCATGCGTGTAGTTATTCCGACAACTTTCACCCGCGTGTTGCCCGGATAAACGGGTCTCACATGGGATCAATTCTTTCATCCGCGCTTTCTTTATTGGCACCTTCGGACACAGACCAGCGCGGGACGGACACAAGGACAGATTTGTGATCAGTTTGTCCTTCATGTGAAAACGGGCGTGTTCGATTTGAGGCCCAACGCACCTTTCGCGCCAGCGGTTTGCGCAGCGTTCGGATTGTCAAACAATGAGTGCGGAACGCGCCAGGGACGCAGATTCCGCACCAGGCTCTGGTTGTCGTAGATTTGATCTTTATCAGGCTTCCCACACAAATGTTGTTGTGTTTGTCGTGTGAAACCGCGATATCGCTGGCAGCCAGAGCTCAAGGGACAAAACAAAAATCGACCGTAATTTTGCACCATCAGACACAAATTGTGTTCCCTGTTCACTTTCAACCCAGCGGCAAACGTCGTCGCTCGGTGCGCCTGAGTGTTGTGCCTGCAACATCCCGACAAGAAATCAGAAGGTCATCTGCTGCGGTGAACATCCTGGAGATAATTAAACTCGAGAGTGGACAACATGATAGCGGACCAGACAGCAACAAGAGCCTTCCTGAACAGGGACATGCCTGAAGGCCTGATAACATCAAAGGCTTCCCAAGTAATAGGGGGAAAAGAGCATTTCTATCAAGAAACATAAGCCCCGAAGTAATCTACGCAAGTCAGCTGATTTTTTTTCCCATTTTGCCTTGTGGAGAGGGAATCAGGTATCCGCCTAAAAGCGTCTGACTCTTGGGGGCGGATCCCAGGGACCCAGCCCGTCTTTATGCACTGCGGGGTTTTCCATTTCCATTTTGGGACAGTCGCCCCCATGGTGGTCGGGACCTTGCCAAACCGTGGATCCGCCCCAACACTGACATGAAATATGGGAGGATTTCTCTAATCAGAAGTGTCTTTTGTACTGTGCTGTATCCATGGGTGAAGAATCACTGAAAGTTCCGTTTTGAAATGGAAAACTGCAGAGGTGTAACATTTCAAGAATCCACACAATCTCCATTTCCTGATGACAAAAGCAAACAGTGCTTCGTGTTGTGAAGTGAAAAAAACATTTTCCCTTTCCTCTGCTGAAACCTTTTGTGCTCACGCCGTTGTGTGTGAATGTAGCAGGTGCGTTGTGCGCGGCTCCAGCACGGCTGTTTCACACTGGGTGCGTCAAGCGACGTGCTTTCCTGCACAAGTCAACGCTTTGTTGCCACTTGCTGTTGATGGGTGCGTCATGGATTGTGTTGCTCTGTTCCAACATGCGCTGCGTCGCAAACAGCACCTTTCACTGCGTCGCCACACACTTCGCATCCTGTGTGAACACGGGCTGAGAGCTGGTTCCCCTGCTTTTTGTTTTGTATTCTTTCAACGTTGCAGCGCTGAAGGTCTTCCGTCAAATGCATCACCATCTGGTACACTCTGCTCAACAAATGAGTTGTTTTTTTCATTTTGCAGAGGACATTGTTCGTACATGTTCTTGCGCTCCACGCCGAGTTGCCGCACGCCTGTGGATGAGTGCCCACCTGGTCCCGTTTTGCTTGGAGTCGACCGCTTCTCAAGTCGTTCTAATTTCAGACTGAACCCCGCCTGGCGTTGGCACCTTCCGACCAAGTCCGGGTCCATCACTGTTCTTGTCTGGACAGAACGCATTGACGAGTGCTTCTTCGTCGTCTCTTTCTTTCTTCTGCTCTCTCGTCATTCAAAATTTCCTGCTTCATCGAGTCTCCAGAGTTTTGTGTCTGGCGAAAATGTGCTTCATTGAGAGCATTGAATTTAATTATATCACAATTGCAGGACTCATGCATTCTGTACCCAGCGCAGTGTCGAAAACCCTGTTTCACGCTGCATGTATCTGCATCCCTGCGTCACAGCGACGGCACCGCGCTTGCTGAATTGGAGCGATGACATGCACGATCCATCGTGTACATCTGTGTGCACGACGTCCTTTCACGTGGCCAGTGACGACGCCCAGTGTGAACGAGGCTCGAGCCGTGCTCACAGATGTTCACAATGAGAATCCGATCCGGTGTCCCCACTATGAATCCCGCGGCTTGAGGACACTTGAAAGCCGCGTTGGAACAGGACTCTCACAGAGAGGCGCACCCAGGGGGTCGTTCACATGAAGGGACCCTGGGGACGTGTCGCAACCAATGACTGTTCAACGCCTTGAAGACAACACTAAACATAGAACTATTGTCACCGTGGCAAGTGTGGCCAAAGGAGGTCACTCTTGGCACGTGGTTGTGTCACTGATCTGGCAGTCAGGTGGTTACCACCACACCCAACAGTCCAGACTTTTCAGCGTCGGCGTCGGCGTCGGCGTCGGTTTCTGGCCCACGTGGTGGTGCCGCCTCGGAAACCGGATCGGACCGTGATTAGCGATGTCAGCGGAGTTTCCGTGAGGGATTCCACTCGCGTTGATGAGTCGGCGCGTGTCCGGACAGGAGGAGGAGGAGCTCCGCTGCAGCGATCCTCGTCACGACGAGTCCGCCGGGAGGGTCCAGGGTGTGCGCAGGGGCATCCTCTCCTTGTTCGTGTACTCGGATGAGTTTGCTGTCCCAGGCCTTCGCTCTGGCACAATCCATTTCAGGTTGATTCTTGCCAGATTCGAACGTCAATGTCTGAATCAAATCTGAGGAAACACGTGTGTGTTTCTGCAAGGCGTGAAATCATGCTGGAACAAATCTGCCTTTCTCAAAGCGACATTTCCGAGACACAGACACAGCTGATGCAGCAGGTGGTTTACAGGGTGGAGTGATTCCCCCGTAATTGGCACAGTGAGGGAGTTCAAAAGGTACCGGCGTCGCATCAACATGACTGAAAAATGTTTTTGGTCAGAGGTCCAGATTAGAAGCCCAGGCGAGAGATCCGGGAAACTGGGACCTCGATTCTTGCATTCCTGGATGCGTCGGGGTCCCAGAATTCACCGTGGTGCACAAACTGCTGCCCTGGACACTTCATTTCTCGGGGTTCTGCTTGGACCCTGGAAAGCAGGGCTGCGTCGGAGCTCAGTGGGCCATGGTGCACGCTCTCCAAACCCCTGCACCCGCACTCGGTTTTGTTCTGGATCCGGATATCCACCCGGAGATCTGCTGTACATCCCCAACAGTTTCATCTGTGTGTCTTTCGGTCTTTCTGATTCTGTCTGTTTCTGTCTGTCTGTTTCTGTCTGTCTGTCTGTCTGTCTGTCTGTCTGTCTGTCTGTCTGGCTTAGGTGGACACTCAGGGGCCGGGCTTGTAGGTGTTCCGGGTCCACTGTGGATATGCCCTGGATCCACCCATGGATCCGCGCTGCGTGGACTCTTCTGCGGGCTCTCTGTGTGGGGTCCTTATCAGCCTGCGTCTGTCAGCAGTCAGGATAAATAGCCATATTTTAATTAGTGAGCCCCGGAGAAGATGTCAGAGTCTCTGATAGATAGCGGTTGATTACTCAGGGAGTGGAGAGCACTCTGTAATGAATAGATCTGCGTGTGCACTTCAGTCTGAGAGGATACTCACTCACTACCGCAGGCACACCAAGTCTCAATGAAGTCTGCGAAACAAAAGGCAAAACCCCAAGTTTAGTTTCGTTGACGGAACCAGCCATTTTTTTTCTCAGATGTTATGCACGACGTGACTTGCCCGCATTTTGTGCCCCCTTTTTCAGGGAGCTACAGAGACTAAATTCTTGGGCCAGGGACGATGGAAGAGAAGGAATCCATGGGAGGTTCGTCCGTTCCCAAGAGCCACTGCATGAATCACCGCGGTGGTACAGTTTGGCCACGGCACCTTCCACCGGTGTTCTCGCTCAGTATGAGTCCCTCGCACCCAGCTCATGTCTGTGTCCCCGCACCAGCTCAAAGCGAAAGCTGCTGCGGGGAGGGGGCGGGTCTCCTCTGAAATTGACCTGACGACAGCCGTACGAGGCAACACGGCTGCACGGAAACGGTCAACTCGCCTTCGACACAGTCACCAGCTAAAATTGAAACCGCGTTGCAAACGTACAAAGACAGAAGCAGCGTTGCATGCGCTTGTATTCCATTGCATGCAGGCCAACCCGAGTTAACGCTGCCTGTTGACTTGCTTTATTTCAAACGTCAATGAAGAAGCAAGATTGTCCGAGGCATCACGAAACAATCGAATCGTGACCTGCTTCTTCCCCGGGAGGAGTCTGACCCGGACCGCGCGCTGCTCGAGCCCTGCGGGAGGGACGGGAGCGGAGCGCAGGGTCGGGTCACGGGTTAATAGCGGCAATCCGAATCATCGTTCACTCGGCGCACCCGGGACCCTTCTGTTGTCTGTTGTTCCTCACAGCACACCCCGGTGGATCCAGCTACTGATGACAGTGAGGACCACCTCCTCGTGCTTTTGTGCAATTCACTTTTTCACGTGAAAATGTTTTTTCCTTCAGACCCAGGAACAGGCAGACTCAGGAGGTCCTATGGGTTAACCACAAGCAATGAACACCCACATTCGTTTCATTTTTCAACATTGGAGGTCGGCCCCCAAGGCTTGGCTTTCCTCTCAAAAGTTTGTATCGCTTGCTGGGCGCCCTCTGCGTTCGCTGCGCCGCCCCAACCCTGGATCTGAGCCCGGATCTCGACTCACACCATTACAGCGCGGTCATTTGTACGAGTGGCGAGAGGTCGGCCCGATCGCCATCCAATATCGTTCAGCGGCGCGTGTTTGGCGATTACTTCCGTCCCGCCAAATTGTTTCTTGAGCGCGATTCCGGCTTTACTGCTCACTTCCTTCGGATTACCGTGTGTATGGACGGAAACTCACTCTCGGTCACGCTGGGTGCGTCGTGCGCGGCGTCCCTGCGTGAGTCGATGAGAAGCTTCGCCGTCCAAGTCATCAAAAGATCCCTCATCTCTTTTGAACCATCACCTCCTGGCTGAGGTGAAGCATCAGCATCCAGTGTGAACAAACCTTTGGATTACGTTTCACAAAAGGGCAATTCGCATTCGGACTCATCAGGTTTGAGCGACAGAATCTCCATCCCAGGCGCGATCCGGAAATAACTGCAGTTTCCGGGCAGATGGATCTGCGTCACACGGTCGTGTTGGACACTTTTGGTTGACGGGATGGGACAGACTGCGAAACTTCTTCTGATCGGCCGTTCCACAGAAATGCAACCGAGGCGTGTTCTTGCGAAGACCCACGTTTCCTTGCTGGTCGTCGGTCAAATGGTAAAACGACTCTTTTTCGCGTGTCTGACCTTAACAACGGGTGGATCCCAAGTCAGTGTCGATGTCCCGCCCGTGTTGCCGGACCGAGGGACATTATCAATGGGACTCACACCATCCGTTCTCCCTGCCTCGTGTCTCTTGGTCCACAGTGTCAGATCAGACAACACAGCGCGCGCAAAATGGTCTGACATTGCGCAATTTGAAACGCAATTTGCCTTCTCACACAACTAGCAAGGTCATTCTGCCAAGCCGACATCAATTGCTCCGTGTAATGCACATCCTCGCGCAGACCGTCTTGAATCGAGTGTGGACACAGGCGGATCCTTGATGAGTCTCTCCCTCAATGCAGTTACGGTCTCACTGACGTCGTGACGTCACAAGCACAAACGCAGACGTTTTGTTTCACCATCTCAACGTGTCAAAAGTTGCCCGAGGGTCCGTCCCCCTGGATCAGACCCTGGATCCGCCGCCATGAGACTCATCGTGGAAACGCCGCCGCACGTTCCAACTTCCCGTGTTTGCCGAGCGTGCAGGGCAGAGAGCGCTGGATCCACGCCACACAGCAACTGTGATGAAGAATGCAGAGATCTGCGTAGAAAGGGCCTTTGCCAAATCAAGGCTACATTGATAGATATGACTTTGATCCAGAATAGTGAATTAGATATTGATTCGAAACGTTGTTGTAAAGTGGGCATCGGCAATTCCGTATATTGGGGCCCTCCGCGGAGAGGAGCTCCTCCCAGGATTTCTTCCCATTGCAGAAGGCTTTTCACGCAGTGCTGATCCGTTCTTATGAAGTGCTGATATAACGCGCTGTGGCGGAAAACAGCGTTTCATGACTTGCGCTGGGAATCTGCCGAGTTATGTTCACGTCTTTTTCTCTGGATGCGTCTTGTGATGCGCTCCTCGTCCACTGACAGGGATTTTGTCCCCAAGAAGATTGGACTTGGCTCCGATCTCCATGTCGCGTCGCTTCGTTGATGCTGCGCCCTGCATGGACCTCAACGTGAACCCGGCCTGAGTCACCGAGCTGATGGACCTGCTGTTGTCTGGGTCGGAGTTGTTCGACAGAGTGACCCTGAAATGACTTTGGCCAAAGCCAAAGAATTAGAAGGCACAGCGTTCCCGTGCCTTCATTTCGCGGAACGTGTTTCAAGCCCAACTTGGTACACCCGTACCCGTCCAATTCAAATTCCAAGTTGAATTTTCCAATCTTCAAAGCAGCCCATTTCCCACACTTCTGTGTGTTTGGCTTGGTTCTGGGAGAAGGTCGTTCGAATTTGGGGAGCTCACGTAAGGCGGGGCCGACTGTGTTGGTCTGCGGGCTGCAGGCCCCGGGGCCGCGGCAGCGGGGCCTCCGCTGATTAGGGCTGATTACGCGTCGCTACGTGACCAAGTGGCCCGTCGCATGAAGTATGGCAGAGCCGCTTGACTTTAATCGAGCATGCTCACTGCAGAAGCGTCTCCATGGGCTTGAAACATGCTGTGCACCACGTGCGGTTCGCGTTGTGTTTCTGTGCATGATGAGAGTTTACGCAGCGTGCGCCGCACAGACTGTGTCATGAACTGAGTTTATGTACAAGGACATGTACGCACTGTGTCGCACCCTGGACCACAAGGACTGTTGTGGAGCTGCACAAACCGCAGGCGACGCCGCAGCACTCCCTTCCTTACACATCAATGCAGCGCGTGGCGCATCCTGTGTGAAGCAGACTGTGTGATTTCCTTTGTGTAACGCTCCTTACATGGTCTTAAAGGCCGAGGCAGCCTCTTAGACTTGAGGCCGGCTTTACAAGGTTCTTAATGTCCGATTGTCCAACGTTCGCTCAGCAGAGTTGTTCTGAGAAGCAAGACACAACATGAAATAGAGTTCGGGTTGAACTTCAAACGAAGCACACACTTGAACAGGGGTGTGGTACTTGCAGTCAATCAATCTATGTGTTCTGAGTGCAAAGAATACTGTCTATACTTCAAGTGTAACCATTCTGCAAACACCACAAGCGCGCTGTGTTGCTCGTGTCCTGTAGAATGGTGCGGTCCGAGGAAAGTGCACCAGGGACCGGGCACTGGACATCTGAATCTCCCTACTTTTCAATCCCCTTTGTGCCTTCAGTGGAATCCGTTTGACCAGAGGAAAATGAAAGACCACCGCATGCCTAAGTCCCAGGCATTTCGGCGAGCAGGGAGATTGACCGAACAAATGTTGGATCCTGCATGGCTCGAGGCCTCTGAATCTTTCAACGGAGCCACATGCATTTGACCACACGAGTCATCAACGATACATTTCAGCGGTGGACCCAAATGCTATTCAATCGTTGAGGACCGCGTGGTATGAAATGACCATAAACCTCAAGTCCAGGAGTCACCCCCTGAAAATACACGCCACTCTGAGCCTTGTTGAGTGCCTGGTTATTTCAGGTTGAACCGAAATGGCCAGGGTCTCTGCAAGGCTCGTATCATGTTTTTGGGTTCCTGGCCACTTCTGGAAAACGCCATGTCCCGTCGTGTCACACGCCCCTGGGCTGAAGCGGTGGGACTCGGGCGCTTCTCCAGCCCCGTTGAGTCCGCCATCACACAGAGATGTGCGTATCTCAGCTCGCAGCGCGGATCAGCTCTCGCAATATCACGCGAAGCCTTTCCAGTCCAGCTCTGCGCAGTCAAAGAAGATTAGTTTTCCACCTTATTAAACGACAGGTTGTGATAAGAATTTATTACTCTGTCACTTGGCACAGTATCGCTCTCGTAGATTTCTTCAGTGTTTCATGCACGGCGCTACGCATGGAGATTACAGGGGAGGATCGAGGGACCCGTGTGGCATCGTCAGGGTCGAAATGGTCCACGGAGACGGGTCACGCATAATTCCATGCGTGCAAGTGTGTGTTGAACTTTGACACAGGTTAGTCTGGTGTATTTGACTCCTGTTTGAGACCCAAATGCAGGGGGCCTTGACCCCGAAACAAATGTTGCCCCGAAAGATTGTTCCATGTTCACACGAATGTTTTGCCACAGTGGGGGTCACTTTTCGCAGGAGTCTGGTCCTTTTTCCTGTTCAGTCGTGAATCCGCCCACGGAATGGCCGCTTATTCGTTCTCACGGGAGGTGTGCGCAATGTTCTGGGCTGGACTGGCAGCCAAAGGGTTCAATTTGTCTCGGTCCGAAGGCGTGCTCCAAAGCTAGTGCGGTTCGCAACGGAGTCCTCACTTCGTACCCAATGTTCCTCACGTGAAGAATTTCAAGCGCACGAATCGCGCGGTGCGTGCGCCTTCTTTTCCTTTTCTCTGGCGCTTGGCTTTTTGTCAAGAAACACCAAATCCCCAGCTGCTGTGGTAGGTTTCGCTTTCAGTGCTGTGGTGTCGGCAAGTCCAGGGGACCTGCCTCCTCATCGCGTTTGCGGGAATGTCAAAGGTCAGTTCTCGGATTTCGCTGAGTCCTCCGGAAACCTCTCACTATTATCAGAGTACTTTGCCGCACGACTTGTGAAAACACGAAACATTTCACTTCTTGTAGCGGTGGTACTCATGTTCCTTCTGCAGACACTGTGCTCTCTCTCTCTCTCTCTCTCTCTCTCTCTCTCTCTCTCTCTCTCTCTCTCTCTCTCTCTCTCTATCTCTCTCTCACACACAAACACACACACACACAATGGAACCACCGCGGGTGGTCCTGGCTCTCTC
>JAAUXT010143957.1_pt1 | contig 29206 bp, 26 predicted proteins | sample 7278171 | NCBI WGS metagenome assembly JAAUXT01 (sample SAMN14350112, study PRJNA611818) | marine sediment metagenome | isolation source: surface marine sediment (1.8m) | place: French Polynesia: Moorea | collected 2018-08
CCCCCCCCCCCCCCCCCCCCCCCCCCCCCCCCCCCCCCCCCCCCCCCCCCCCCCCCCCCCCCCCCCCCCCCCCCCCCCCCCCCCCCCCGCGTACATGCCAAAGTGTGGACAGATGCACACATGAATGCTAAGGGTTTTTAAGCCGTCAGCGGCACCTAGATGGCCGTCTACGCGACCATCAACAAATTCCCCAGTCAGCCGAACCCGCCTGACTTCCATCTCTCCCTGACCAATCTTTGCAGTCACCTGCATCTCCACCGTTGGCAGAACGTCCCGGTGGTGGGCTGAATTTCCTGATCGTATGGTCATTCGCAGAGTCAGTCGAGCATTTTTCAGAGTGTATGTTGAGTGCTGAATCAATACAGGATTGAATGGTGTTAATGAACATTCATTAGGGATTTCACTTCCAACATAATGGATTAATTTCTGTAGGAAGCTGCTTTGAAAAGCAAGGCAAGATTGAGGGAAAGCTGAGGAAAAAACCTGCTGCCAAGAAACAGACAACGCTGCAGGTTCGAACAAAGCTGCAGAGAGCACGTGTTTGCTTCGTCAACACACACACACCTAAAATGAGCCACGACACTCGTCTGTCCGTCGTTCACTTTCAGCACTTCATGAAAAAGGTAAAAGGCGGAACAAGTGCAAATGAAATCGAAGACGCAGATCAGTCATCTGGTTGAAGGGAAATTTCCATTGCGCGTTCTGGTTTCGTGGAGAATTTTGTGCATGCAACAGAAGATCATACCGTTAAGAAGGTTGATGCCAAATTTCGGAAAGAGCGTATCAGTTCTTGAACTTGAGACTTCATGCCACACCCAAGGCAAAAACACAAGAAAGAAAAGGTTCGTCCTTCGTCTCGATTTGCAACGAAGTTGTGCAGATTTGCATGGCTGGGTGCTGACTGCTTCTCGACAGAGTGGCGCTGAGACGTCCCATCATTGGTCAACACCTGCTTTGTACCATTCGTGCATGGGTTCTGACAACGATGTTCCATTGTTCTTTGGGCACGTGTTCAAAGAGCATGACACTTGTTCCACGTTTCATGTTTTCCCAACACAACAACACAACATGCAGGAAGTACGACCGAGGTCCACTGGTCGCAGTGACAACATCTATGCAAAGTTTCAGTTTGACGCGTTGTGGTGGTGTCAGAAGGCTTGTTCACTCTTTCTGAGGATGGAGTTTAATTTGGAAAAAGTCAAGGAAAACGGGTCCCTTTTCGGTTGTTCAGCCATTGAAGTGGACCAGTCAACGCGTGTTGCTTGCATCAATGCCTTGGTCGCGATCCAACCGGACAATTCTACACCCACACCTGTTGTACTCGTATACATACGGTCATATCCAGGACACAACGGTCCCGACACCAGGGCCACAATCGGTGTACCTGTACCTGTACTTCCTGAAAACAGCCACAAGGAATGAATGCACCCCGGACGATCCCTATGAATGCTACACAGACTTTTTGAGCCCTTGCACAGAGGACGGGATGAAACTAGCCTTCTGTGCTACTGCTGGGTTCACAGCATGGAAGCGCACAACGCGGTCGGATCTGCTGAGGTGAATAGGTGCAATCAAGGAATATTGTTTCAAAGGCAGACAGGCTGAACATTCCACTCCAACACGCTGTTTCTGCTGCTGCCAACGGCTTCAGCCTGACAGCGACTCACAACTTTCCTTGAAAAGTCCCTGCTGACCATCTCTCTCCATTATTTCTTCCACAGCCTGGAGCAACCCAACCGACACACGCTGAAACATCAATAGCAGACCTGCAAACGGAAAATAAACACTCAAACCGGGGCCGCTGCAGAACAGCCACGGACATGATTCTAATGGATAGGGCGGACAGACTATCCAATTTACACCCGTCTCTGCTCCAGCAGTGGACTCTATGCGTACTCATCACCTTAAACGGATTATGCCACATCGATTCGCAAGGTAAGATGTTTTGATGCCATTATTCTGTGTGAGTTATGCACCACAACAGAACTTAATTAATTTTGCCCAAGGTGTTGGTTGGTTCATTGAAGAATGCTTCTTATTAGATCACGGAGAGCTGACAGAAATGGTCCTGTATTGGTCGAAACACAGCACCCCAGAAAAGCAAAGAACTTCGGTTTTCCAAACGTTCAAGAAGGGGGCCTGCCCAATGTGAAATCAAAGGCCTTCGTGAAAGAAAACATACCCGTCAGCTGAAGTCATCAAGGGCCAACATGCGAAACACGCAATCAAACATGCGAGGATCAATGCACGAATGGATTCTGGACTTGACACAAAGAACTTACAAATGTCCAGTGCTTGTGAAATGATGCGCACTCCAGATGGTGTGATGGACTCTACACCGTCGTTGGTACAGGAATTGGGGGGCGGGCCTTTCATGCTTCATTTAACAACGACACCTTGCGATGCCCATTGAAGCGCCTTTCATGTGAAGCCGAAGACACACTCCTCGGAACAAGTGCTCTGTTTGTACGAGCCAACCCACCTCAAGGTGGGATAATGTATATACACCATGAAGAATCAGCACCCACCAAAACCGTGGAAAAATGAACGTGCCCACGAGGGTGATCGTGAAAAGTGGCTGCAGACACTCATCAAGGGTGGGTTTAAGATTTGGTCGAGGAACTTTTACCTCATCACCACAATTTTGTCAAGGAAACGAACATGACAAATTTGCATGATTGCAAACCTGTTTCGCTTCTTCGCAAGCATCTGTGTGAGTTTCAAGCTCGAGTGAAATCCCACAAGGCTTTGTAAACGGATCAAGATAATGGCCTCTTTCGTGACAACAACCTGATCAAGAACAGGAGAAAGCGAATCTGGGTGCCTCTGCTGACGTTTTTGGCACATGACATAGGTGCAGGTACTTGTTTGGTTCAGGTGCACTTGGCTTCCCTCCGTAGAGTTCTCAGTTTCATTGGTTGTTGAACGAAAATGTCAACCATGCTGCAGAAAGAGAGATTCGGGCGTTCTGTTGGCGCGTCATATGACATCCACCTGAAAGTGGAGAGAATTTCAAGATTATCAATCGCGCACACACAGACCTATCAGTCGGCGTCGTTGCAGAAACGACGTTAGTGTCCTTCAAAGCTCTCTTGTTTGGGGATAACAACCACGCTATCTTTGTAAATTTCTGAAAAACAAGAACAGCGTGGAAGGTTCTTGCCAGAGATTTAAAATGACAGGTAGCGGGGACGTTGTGTGCTTGTCTGCCATTCTCTTGCGGCGTGAAACTGAATCCAGATGAAGGTGGCTGTGCCATTTTTCATTATTCTCTTTGCAGAAAATCTATTCGCGGCTCCATTGTGCACGTGGCGCTTTGAAATTATGGAGAGCACGCTATGGAAACCTTAACTTCCTATCGATGTGCTCTGCGGGTGAAGTTACACAGGAACCAGCACGCTCACACTCGCAAATCATTGGCATCTCTGCCCTTTCCTCATACAGTGGGGGATGTTTGCTCAAGAGGCCAATTCCACTTTGCTGAAACACCAGAGTAGAACTATTTCAAGACATGAAGCAAAAACTGCTCGTTCAAAACGAGTGCGGCCATTCCCATTCTTTGCACATCAACCACCCAGAAGTCAGAACGCATCGCTCCTCGAGTCGACATAAAAAGCCTCCTTCTCTGGGCTGCGTCGTGAGTGGGTTCCCGGCTCGGCGCTCAGCGTCGCTGATTCAGGGCGCCGTTATTGGGCAGAGCGTGGGCAGGCGAGGCACCAACCTTGCAGCGTGCAACAAGACTCGAGCTGCGGTTTCGTACGTTTTTTGAAGAATCAATCTCGCAAATGTCACCGTTGTTTGGTCAGTTTCGTGTAGCTGCAGGTCTCTTCACTCAACGCGTCGGAACTGTGTGCTTCCTGTTTCACGCTGCAAGGACTGTGACAAAGCTGCGCAACTCAACGTGATGCAATTACAGTGCACAGCGCCTTATCACCCAGCCAGCTTTAATATTTCATATCTCCAAGATTGTTTTGTCCCAAAGATCAGACAAGCATCCAATATTTCAAAGTAAGATGCTGGGGGTCACAGGAACAATGTATTAAACAACGGGCGTCACATGAAAGGATGGAAGGACTTGTGAAGTTTGAGCCTCGCGAAAATATCTTTTCAGCACCAAAAACACTTCAGTCAGTTGCACATGGTCAAATCTCCATGAAGACACGAATCGGCACAGTGCACAACAAAGGAAAACTACGTGCATCCAGCATTCTCCGCTGGAACTTTTTTACATTGAATTTTGTTCTTAATAAAGCGAAAAAAAATTACCGTAGAACAGCTTTCATCGTCTGGAGAAAATGGAAGAAAGTAGAACCTGAGGTGCCACTCCCTAAAATCTTCCACCACCAGTTAACCTCAGTGGCGCTCGAAAATCGCTGCAGAAAAGAGTATCTGGCGACATGAATCTTTCACAGGCAATTTTCAAACGAGCTCAAATCTGCGCAAAACGCGGCCATATTTTTGAAGCAAAACAAACCAAGACAGCAGACTTGCAGGGCCGCCTTTCTTTTTTGCCATCACGTTTCCAATTAAGAAATCATGTTTTCAGTGTCCATGAGTTTTTCAGAACAATTGAGCGCAAACAGCCAGGAACTCGCTCAGCATCGCGAAGAGACTTGCTGATGTTGGACTGATCGTTGAGCTGCACATGAACACAGGCAACTGAAAGGTCGTACCTGGACTTCGGTGCATCCGGCAAACTTTTCCACAGCATAAACTCAGTCAGAGCGTCACGGTTCCCAGGTTTCGGTTGTTCAATTGGGTGAAACTTTGAACGCGAGTCGTCTTCAATGGCACAATAGTCAGTACGCCAACTGAAACGCGTGGTGTGAGCACCTGAATCACCCAGGAGAAACGCCCCCAATGACGGGACAGGTGTGTTTGTGGTTGCTTTTGCAGTTGTGTCGGAATTCCCAGCTAGGTTTTGGAACACCCTGCAGAAAACCCGACCCAAGCGACAATGAATGTGTAGTACAAGTGAAATTACTCCGAACACCTTTGTTCGCATCGCGCAGTCCCGCTGATTGTGTTCTTGACCATTGATTGGACTCCGCAAGTCCCACCAAGTCGCCACATGTTCTTCTCATTCAGATGAATGCGAGGACAAATTTCTCACACCATACAAAATGGTTCCTGTGAAATCACACAATGACTTTTCGAGGTCTTTGGTCAAGAAAGGAGTTGTGTGATTGAACACGAACCCTTTCTGTGAGGTGAAAACCCATTCGAACCACAATGCCAAAACATATGACAGGTTTTGTGATCACATATGAGTCTCATTTCACTCTTCTGGTGGTGCCCCTTCTCCACGAGACATTTTTGTGTGTGATGTTTTGGCAGACGGAGGCCCTGTTGCTCAACACCTCATGGCGGCACTTGGAGCTGTTTCTGACTTCTGTTTCCCAAAACCTCCGTCAGAGCAGATTCCACGAGCCACCCCGACAGGTCCCGCTCAGATGTCAAACAGTTGTCCTTCACCTGTTCTTTCCGCAATCGGCTGGCTGGAGACATCAAATCGATTTGGCCTGGCTCATGACACTGACTGTTGTCCGTCTTCAGGTTTGGAGGAGTACTGCCACCTGGACGTGTTCAACGCGACGTGCGCGGATGACGAGGTCATCATGATGCAGACGGCGCGATACGGAAGAATGCGCATCGGGCGCTGCCTCTCCACCAGCTACTTCGTGGGATGCAACGCCGACATTCTCCCCGTGATGGACAGTATTTGCTCCGGGAGACAGGCGTGCGCCATTAAGACCCTGGACACGGAACTTGTCAAGTTTCATCCCTGCAGAAAAGACTTAATGCCTTATCTTGAAGCTCAATACACCTGCATATCACGTAAGTACTCCAATCATATTTCCGAGAAACCCTGCAGAGTGTTGCTCAGTTCAGGAGATTTACACTGTCCGGTACACAGAGTTTTCACTGGAAAAGGGCGATTGTGAGGATGATTTAGTTCAAATGAGTCTGGTTCACAAACGGAAAAATGAAAGAAATATTTCTGCTCGCGGAATGTTGGATCGACAAGAGAAAATTCGCCGTTCCCGCAATGACGTTGGTGCGTCAGACTCAACACGCGCAGGTCGATACCGAGCCGCTACCTGTGGAGTTGGGCCAAGAAATCGCAAGGTTCTTGGGCTTTGCTAAAATGACCAACGACCGAAAATGAAAGGAAGTGGCAAAGCGGCCTTGGGTGTCTGCACAGAATTCATAAATTTATTTGTCCCCACTGACCGGAAATTTAAGAGCGCCTCGCCTGTGCGGCCAAGTTGGAGAATCTGGCACGGCTCAGCTTCTCTTTGAAACGAAAAGAGAACATCAAACGTGTTGTGTTTCGCCGTGAGCGAAGGCATATTTGAGAACGAATTGCGCAAAACTCCTTGTTTCAAGTACCGATTCAGGTGTCATGCATTGGTCATTGCGGCGTTACGTTTGAAGTTTCACTGAAAAATAGCCAGGCACCAGTGGTCTAGTGATTAAATTAAAATTTTACCCATTGAAATCGACTATGATCTGTGTCTCCTCCCCGGCAGCGTCGGACTCGTCCAGTACGGAGTGCCTTAGTTCCGGTCACGCAGCGACGCCGTCGCCCTCCCACGGATTCGTGCTGTTCCGCCTCGGATACGACGCCACTGCGGGCTCGGAGAAATGTCCATGGCAGGTGAAGACATTTGTTTCTCTTGTCAATCAACATGGGATCGACTGGAGTGAATCCCAATTCAAATGAAGACTGGCAAAAAGTTGCTTCCTTGCGACACAAAAAAAGTTTTCAGGGACTCAAAAAGGAGAAATTTTTGTTGTCGGAATTCTGTCGTTCAGTTCACAATGTCATTTGAGAGACGATGGTTGGTATCACCTGAACACATGTAACTAAGATCTCGTGGGGTCGTCAAGAAAAGGGCCCATTCACCACAGAAACAAAAACGTGACCAGTCTTGCTAGAGTACGTGTGCACAATGTAAAAACCAGTTTCGGGAACAGACACAATCCGTTTTTATGATCCACGACCGCTGTTCGATTCCGAGTCTGGAGCACGCTCTGGAGACCCATATTTCCACCCGTCCCTGTTTCCAGGCCCGCGAACAGATCACAGTGTCATGATTTAAATAATCTTGTGGGATGTGGGGAACTGTGGAAAGAATGATGTTTCCAAGTCGACCGCAGGTGGTAAAAAAACATTGACAGCTGTGCCTCGCACTGAGCTAAACTCCCGATTGCGTGTTTCTCCACACTTGCTCTGGGAAAGGCGAGAGGCGGTGGTTATGGAAAACGCGACCTCGCGACCCTCGACACGCACCTTCTCACGCCTCGTATTTACAGATCTCGGTGAAAGACGGACAGAGGATCGAGATTCGCGTGTTCAAGTTCGTGGCCTTGGTGGAGGACGGGGACGACCCCGAGCTCGCCGCCTACAGAGACCCCTGCAAACACTCGGTCGTCTTTATCGAGGCCGAGGAACTGCAAGAGGTCTGTCTCACACTATTGACTGAAGGGAGAGGGAAGGGACAACCAAAGCTCGGGCGCGCAAGATTTCTTTGGGGTTGTTCTTTGGCCTTCAGCGTCCTTGAGGGGAATCCGGGCTGCTTCTTGGAGTGGAGTCATTCTTTGATCCGCAAAACGTAGTGAACAAACAGAATTCAAAACAAGCTTTGCGCACCGGTACCTGTCCCGGTGGATATCAGAAAGTGAAAAAAGTTTTGTAAACTACACTGAGAATTAAAGAGGAACATGGTGATATCTGAGGGACAGTCTTGATGTCTTGCTTTTCATATGAGTTGAACAAAGCACAAGTCGTAGAAAGAGACAGAAATGTCAGGTCGCTTCGTTACGGTTCCTCTGCAGTTGTTGCTATGCAACGTCAAGGAGCGCGGACAGCACGTCTACACGTCGGCGGCGTCCACGCTGCAACTGTACGTGCAGTCAGACGCCGCCATGCTCCAGCGCAACACCACCGTTCTGCTCGAGTACAAAGGTAAAACTGCACCTCATCAAGTACTGCTCGCAAATTTGCTGGGCTGACTGGAAAAGCTGACAGTGAAATTGTGCGCCTTTCTGAAAAGCGGTGCTTTTGTCCGAACAAACTTGATCCGTGTTAGTGTCAAACTGGTTTTTCCAAAAGAAAAGTGACATTCATGTTGGAGTTTTTCCTTAGCATCGTGATGTGACAATTGCTTTTTGTAAGATGCGTAAATTTTGACATTCAGTTTCGTGGAATTGAAAGTGCTGCCCTTTTGACCCAGAACAAGCCTCTCAATAACAAAGTCAGCAGCGTCACCGTGATACAGCATCAACCCCATTCCTTGTGCGCTGCAAGATCAAGTTCTGCAGCGGCATTGTCTAGCAGTGTTCACAATGCTATTCTCTTTCGCCGGCTTGACATTTAAAAACCTATACAATTCAATTTCTTTGCAACGCACATATTTGTTCATTGACTCAAAATGTTCAAATGTCAGAATGGCAAACTGCTGAAAGCATTTCTTTGCCAAATTTTCCAAAAGAACAGACAAAGTCGGTGTGGATGGTATTTACCTGTGTCATTCGCACAACCCCAACCGACGAGGTACGGTCCTTTTTGAACAGCACACAGTGTGCGGCTCAAAATGTTACCTACGTGCAGGTTAACTTTCGTGACTCAGTCCAGCTTCGCAGAGGCGTTCTGTGTCAGGTTGTCCCAGGTGTGGAACCAGGTCTGGTTGAATGAGTGACCGCATTGTGAATGGATACAGGCTGGTTCTCCTTCTAACATAACTTTTTGACAGGTTCATCAGTTCTTCTGAGCTCACACAAAGATTAAACTTGAACGTGCTTACACAGCGTGCCCCACAGAATGTGAACGATCTCAGTGAACACACCCATGCTTGCAGCCGTGGGGTGCGCCGACTTGGGTCCAGTGAAAGACGCGGACATTCAGCGAACCGACTCGACGGCCGTCGTCAAGTGCCGCGTATCGCAGGAGACGTGGCACCTCGTCTGTCGAGGAAACACCTGGATTGGGGATGTCCGAAACTGCAGCAAACAGTCCAAAGACGGTGAGACCACAGAGAACACTCAATGAGAATGTTGTCAACAAGCCTGAAGTTGCTGCAAAACGCACAAGAACTCACGTTTTCCTCCAGGCAAACGCACTGGAGACTGGTTTCGACAAACTTTTTTGTTGTCCTTGTACGCTTTGAGTTTCATATCAGCACGCACCGAAACACCTATGTATCTGCCTCTCAGCGATCAGCAACGGATCTGGAACGTGATGTGGAGTCGAGTCCTCAGGGCCCAATCCTCACACAGAAACATTCTCAGGGGTCAGGCAGTCGATCGAACCTTGTACCCCCTGTGTTGCAAAGAAAATCCTTCAAACAGAGAAAAGAAAAATGCGCTGGGAGAATGCACGAACCTACGAGTAAGAAACAATTGGATTTGGCAGAGCTGCAAAGGCAGGGAGCACAACACCAGCTTTGGGAAGGTTATTCTGGAACGGAGTGCATCGTACATAACCGCCGATGCTGGCCAGGGTGCATTCACGGCCTCGCACCTGTCTTCGTGCTGCTGAGGCCCGTCGGAATATCAGCCACGAATCTGAATGTGTCGAACATCTGATGACACAGTCGCCCCCGCATCTGAGCTCTCAAAAACTGGAAAGTCCATCAACAAAACACCGCAGAGTTACGTCGATTGCATGTCATCGATGTCTTGACAAAATGTGTCAATCTTTTCTTGTGCTCACGCACGTGCTTACAAACATGCCCAATTGTTATCTTGCTTTTCCAGTGTCTTCGAAAAGCGAACGAAAAGTGTCCGTGCATCATAAATACACCTTTCAATACGGTGAGTTTCTGGGGATTCTTCAGAAAAGCTCTTCTGTCCAACAGCAAAAAAAAACAAACGTTAACTTCCAATGTTATTAGGATAGCAGCTTTGTGCTTTTTTACAGGTGTGCTGGTGGCAGTTTCCGTGGGACTCATTCTGGGAGTGTTCATCGGCCTCATGCTCATCATCTGTATGACCGTGCACAAGAAAAAGTACGTTACACATACAATGGGTGATTTCAAAGCACCAAGCCCCAGGTGCGCTGCTTTTCTTTGTGGGGCCGCATCACAGACATTATCGTTGTGTCTCAGGTGGGGTTTCCTGTGTTCGACTTCTTTCGACTCCTTTAGATGACCGTTATTGTCACATCAGCGTCTTGGTCAGGCCTACGAAAATTATCAAGTGCTTTATCTTAAAGGACCACCGTTGCAGTTTGTCCACCCAGTCATCTTTTCAAGAATAAGGAAATTGCTGAAGGGAAGCCCCAAGTAGCAAGCAAGGAAAATACCTCCTTTGGGTCGTCTGGGGATGTGTTGCCATTTGTACAATCTTTGAACTCAAGTTGTTTTTTGCTTTGCCGCAAACATTCATGCTTCTCGTTGTGCTCCAGGAGACGCCAACGAAAAGCCAGGAAGGGACAAGGAGGCCAAGGCACAATGCTTTGTGAATACAGGGACGACAAGAGCTACTCTTTTCTCCCCAATAGGAGAGATCCTTACATCACCTACATGTCTCACAGCGAGGCCACGTCCCCTCCCTGCGACCAAACAGACCACGTGTCCGGAAACACGGATCATGTGACCACGTTCCAATTTCCCTGTGACTCGGTTCAGGTTCTGGACACAGAGACACCAGATGTGATCTACTCTCCGCGGATGCCTCAGAAGCAAGGCAGCGCCTTGGGCACATGCCAAGCGTGTAAAAACACTCAACTGTACAGCAAGGCTATCCCGCTGTACAAGAAAATCCAGCATAAAATTGACTGTTCTGTGGAAAATCCTCAAAGGCCCCCAGCGAGTCTGGACCCGAGTGCTATACGTGGTGCAGTTTCTACGGTCCAAGGAGACTTGTATTCAGACAAAGACTTGTTCAAACAGCGCGTGAACAGTGACTGCCAAGGCAATACATCCCAAGTATAACAAAAGGGACATTTATTCTTGTATTGTGCGCCAAGTTATTTTTACCTAATTGTAGAGTTTGTCACAAGTGGAGTGGAGTTTCGTCTCTGCCTTGTTCTCCTTGTGGTACATAGACCGTTTCCTGTTCCTTGTCGCTCAAGGCCAAATCATCTGCAACTGAGGATTACAGCTCACAGGATGAGTGTAAGACGAAATGCTGTCTCGGCCTCGACGGAATGAACTGGCAATCTGAGGTAGGGCCTGCAGAACATCTGACATGACGTTTCTGCCTTCAAATTAATCGGATAACATGCAGCAGGCCCTACCAATGCTCCTACATTTCCTTGAAATGCGTGTTTGACTTGACACGGGTTTCCAAAATGTCCTCAGCTGGCGAACACAAACCAAACTCCATTTGACCAAGGAGAATGCAAGCATGTCCAAATTGGACTCTGGTCAAGATGCAAACCGGATCACTCACACGCAGGTTTTCTGTTGAGAGGAAAAGGCGGAATGTACAGTGAAGTGTTTCTCATGCCAAGCAATTTTGTTTCTCAGATGGCTGTGTGAACCTGCATTTGTGGCGAACCAGTTTCCCCGCACAACTCGGGGTCGTGCATGTGTGGTGGACAACAGATTCACACACCAGTGTCTGCTTGTTTTGCAGGCTGGTTGGGGGTTACAACCAATGGTGTCAACTTCTTTGTCTTTCTGGAGCTAAAAGTTCAGACACGAGTTGTGTGAAGACAGTGTGAACCAGACTGTTTCTTGTTGAAATGATCTGAGGTTTCACTGTTCACAAGAAACTTGATCAAACGAATCAAAGAATCAAATCCGGTTGTTTTCAGCAAGATAGACAATGGAGGATGACGTTCTCCACACCAGTTTTCTTTTCAGCACATTTGGTCTGATGTTTGCGCAACTCAAAGCGGGCCACGTTTCGTGTGGCACAGTGTTCAAGACTCACTCACGCAATAAAACTCTGATCTGTCCACACAACAGCTGGGGTCCGTGTTTCCTGACATTCTTGTTCTTTTTGCAAATTGGTCTGAAAGCACGGCTTTGTGACAAAATAACTGATTGAATGTCAGGCAAAATGGACATTCCCCCAGCACGAGTGCTGTTAACTTTTGATAAGTGTCTGTGAACATGGCTGATATTTTGCGTTATGATTCACTGTTGATGAGATGTGAAATCTGAGCATGCACCATTTTACCTGCTCTGGAAAAAGATAATCAAATAAAGAAACTTTCCATTTGCTGAAGTCACAGTCGCTTGTCTGTTCGTTTCATTTCCTTCGACCAGAAAGGCGTCAACGAAAGACATGATTACGACATTTGTTGTCGTATTTGCCACAGTTGCCTTTGAGCAGCAAAGTGGCAGAATGACGTGGTGCCATCCAAACAGAAAGACAGAACAGCTTTGTTGGTCGTGTCATATTCAGACAAATCAGTTATACATTAGAAAAAGAAGCATTTGCCACAAAAGTAGCAAAAACTGGTCCAAGTGATAACCGTAATACTCGACTTCAAGTCTTGCTATAAAAAACCTGGCCAGACCGGGCCATCGCTTTGGACTGAGCGTGCTGCGAGTCATGTTGAAGCTCGAAGCTTTGTTTGCAGATATTTTCCCCTGACAAGCTATGATTTTGCATTGAGCTGTTTCCTTTGTAGTACTATACTGTTGACACAGGAAGACAAATCAATGGTCATCAAAGCAATTAGCGTATTGGATTCGGCCCGCGGGCTGTGGGAGGCCCGGCACTGCAGGCGTCTTGTAAGCGGCACCGCTTCATCCATAGCAGACTTCTCTGGTCTCTTTGGCCTGCGCGGAGGTGTCGGAGTCACAAACAATAATTTGAATTTTTCCAAGTTCAGCTGATTGAACAAAGAAGAACAGTATCTGGTTCCAAGGTATGACACGGTCTTTCGTTGAGAAACGCAAGTGAGAATTGAGATTTCAGGATTGTGTGCGTGAGCTTTTCTTTTCAAATGTTTGTTCAAACGCATGCAAACTCCGTCACAGCCAGTGACATTTTTGAAAAAGTAGAATCGACGGACTGAAGAAAAAAGTGGAATTTCGATTGTCCAGCAGATTTCATGGTGTTTCACACAGTTCTGTCACCAAACTCTTCAAGTATTCACAGGTGGAACAGCAACGAAATGTGACGATCATCAGAATTGATCATTGTTTGCTGCTTCCTTCACAACTCTCCATTCGGCATATGACAATCGGAGATTGCTCCCCATCGCCTGAAAGACGTCTTCGAGCGAAATCGTTTCAATCCAGCGACTTGTTGAACACAAGTGACCCAGGATGATCCGCAACATGTCATCGACTCCATCGCAACGAAAACTTTCCAGAACCACGAAATGTGGGCACTGCTTTGATTGCAGTGCCTCCGTCGAGTGGAATGTGACCCAGGTCCCTGACGTTGGACAATCATAAATTAAGTGGTCGTTAATAATGGGGAAGAAGGATGGACGGGTCCTTGACATGTAGTGCTGTGGAGGTCGTCTGTCTTGCTGGCAGGGGTCACGAGTGGTGCTTCACAGCGCTGTTGCTGAACTCATTGACTCCATGCATAATGAATAACCTGGCAGAGCGGATACATTGTTTGCAGTTGTAATGTCATGCAATCGAAGGATTCTACCTCCGGGCTCCCAACGCCAAGTCCACTTCGAAATGTCCAACTCACAGCGGATGAAATTCCCTTGTGTAAAGGACTTGAAAATGGTTCCCGGGGGAACTCATTCCGTTGTGCGAGTGCATGAGGAACAGTCTCCCAGAGCCGAATGGCGACGAAGGGTGGACGGAGTGTTTCACTGTTTGCCGAGAAGGATCCAAATACGAGTGCTCATGTTCCTTGGTTCAAACAATGTGGCCAAGACATTTCTTTTTGCTTCAAGAAGATTGTTCGCGATGTCCCACCAATAGATCCCACGCACAAGGAGCACTCGTGTTGCTTTGCGCAGAACATTGAGGAAGGTCAGATCGACCAGGATCACCGCAGAACAGCAGACCGGCCTTTTATCATGAGATATGTCTTTCAAGTGAGGTGAAGTCCAGTCTGAATACGCTGGATTCTCGACAAGACACAGAATGGTGGGCGATTTGTACAGACCGGACCTGCTTCACATTGAAAAGTTGATATCTCCCTTGCGAATGGAGGCGCACGCAAAAGGCTCCTTCTGCCTGTGGGCTACTCGCCTTGTTTTAAACATCTAAGGCCAGATGCCTCGCTGCCTTCAGACATGGAATGCATAATTCTTGCTCATCTTCATCTTTTCTTCTTCTCTTTTTGCTTTTTGTCTGCGTTTTTTGCATCGTCATGCAATTTTTAGTGACTGTCTTTGGCAGTTTCAAATCCAGTTGCAAAACTCCTCTGCCTGTCTTCTGTCACCGTTGCAAAGCAGAACTCTGCAAAATACTTCACAAAAACTTTGAAAGGGTGAAAAGATCAAACCATCTTCTTCTAACGTCTTCATTTTCTGCATACATTGTGCAGGTGTGTGTGTGTTTGTCGTTTATTTTGAATCTGTGAGGGATCAAGTTATGTGGCGAGTAGACTTGCTTCGTTCCCCCAACGAAACAAAACAAACAGAAAAAGAACGAGGTGGACCTGATTGACAGGGCCCAAAGTTCTCAGATGAAAAATGTATTTCTCAGCACCGCTACAGGTCAGCACAGACCCACGCTCGCTGCACCTGTTGAGGAGACCACCGCTTCTCTGCTTCTCCACCTGAACAGCTTTGCAGATTCTTGAGCGCTGAGAATCCTCGCACAGCCAAAACTTGTTGACTGGTATCGAGACATCCAGATCCAGCAAATACGGTCGTGTGGTTCTTGTTCTGCGTTGACTGACTGACTGTGTTTTTGGAGAACATGCGAGAACCGGACGTTTGTGTTGTTCCACGTCAAGCACGCGGGAGCATGAGTTGCCTTGTGACCCATGCTCGCACCTTGGTTGTGCTGCGTGTGTGACTCTAAAACATTTTGTTTGTGTGTGGGCAGCTGTGTAACCCTGATGAGAAGTGATTGAACCCAAACTCGTTATTCCTTTCAACATGTTGCGTTCAAGCGATTCTGCGTCGACGACGATCGAGTAAGATCTCACAAGCCTGGTGTTGCCAAACGGGAGCGGCCTCCCAACAGGATTTCATATTAGCCTGCACACAGATGGTATCGAGAGACCTGGATATGAGATATTCTTCTCCGGATGAAGATAAGGTTCCTTTTTATCCCCCTCTGCGCATGCAGTATTTCCTTGTTACAGCTGATGCATGTAACAATATTTAAGGATAAAAAGCTGCTAAAAGTGGCCTGCCTCTAATATGGCGTGAACAATATGGATCGTTTTCCTCCTAAAAGTTCTTTGAGCAGATTTATTGCTTTCCACAAAGACGATTTGGCAGCTTTGTTTCAGTTCAATCACAAGTTTGTCAAATGGGACTTGCGAATTGATTAAAGGTGTGGGCAAAGAAGCTTTTCTTGATTGTTCAAAAATCTAATCTGATTAGTCATTGGGAAAAGTGTGCAACTTTGTAGGATGCTCGTTTCGTTGCAAGTTATGGCTAATATGCTTGAGTTCTTTCGAAATTGGAACCGATGTAACTCAAAAATGTACTCATTTTTTCAGCAGAAGACAATTGCATGGCCAAAACAGCAAGAGCAACATGTCAAACCTCATCAGGACTTGAAAATATTTTCACCATCTGGACTTGGCCAAGACCGAAGAATAATGTTGACAACCCTCACCACAGAGAAAGGAATTTGAGGTCAGCTGTCGGCCAACCAACTCATCAATATTTTCCAGACTCTCATCTCACTTCCCATGCAACTCATTCTAATATTTTCCATCATGCCACTTTCAAATTTATTCCACCACCGCAACGCACCAACAAGGGAGACTGAGAACGATTGTGGTGTGAGGCTGAGTACATTCTCGCGAAAACGAAGGCAGGCGGACCGAATCGATATTTGGCCTCGGGAGAGTTTTGACCCGAACTTGACAACTGATAATTCACTCTTCATCTTGCACTTAAGAGCATTCTTATGAAAGGATGGTATCTCACAAAGAGGAAAAGAATAAAATCGAGAAAAGAACGTGCCTGATTGTGTGCTTTCAGCTTGATCTGTCGGTCATGGCTTTGTTCTTTTTGTCTGTGTTCGGCGTGCTTGTATGAACGTATTTTCATGCGTGCACTTGTACAAAGTCACAAAATTACAAAAAAAAAACAACGTAGACACGTAAGACAACTGTGCAAAAATTTGTCACTTTGCGAGCGAATGCGAGTGTGCTTCGAGAAGTGCATTTTGCGTGTGAGTACGAGTGTGCACGTGCTCGTACTTGTTTCAAAAAGAAAGAAATAAAGACAAGTAGGCTTGTGGTTAACTGTCAAGGACACAATGAATTGTAAGATTCTGAATTTCGTCGCGGGATGGTGTGAAATTTGGTGTGAGATATTTGCAAAACAATAAGATGGGCTTCCGCTTGTCTCGCAAGTGAGTAATGTACTGTGAGACGAGCTTATTGGGTTACGAGGATTCCATTACTGGAGAGAGATCTGGATTTCCTCATCCAGTTTAACACAGATAAGATTAACACTGTGTTGAGCAGATCTTTGTAAAGCCAAAGCAGAGCAGATGAGAGCGAGGAGAGTCCCGCACAATGTGCACTCCTGGCAAAAGAAAGGTTGAGCAGTTCACTTGGATCTGAGTGTGTTTTGTATTTGTGTGCGTGTGTGTCGTATTTGTGAGTCCACGTGTGCGCTCCCCTTGAGGTGAACTAAGTTTGCGCATTGTCGCACTTTGAATCGATGGCCACAATGCGGCAGCAAGGGGACCGAAGGATTGACATACTTTGACTTTGCTCGCACTTGACAAAACAGGGACCCAATGCGCGAAACGCAGATCTGAAAATCCTAACACCGAAATAGCATCAAAAAGCTGTCAAGTAATGATTGCAAAATTAAAGATGTATTTCCACATTATATCAGAGTGATCAAGACGCACAAAGACATGACAATCGGGGATTATTTTCCCTCACTGAAAGGATTTCCTGCCAATTTGCCGAAGATTGCTGCAATCGAGATGTTCTGAATGATATCAATTTCTCCCAACGATAAACCAGACTCCAACACCAGGGAAACCATGCTGCAAAATGACGATTCTTGAAAGTGTCAAAGAATTGTGAAGATTATGAACTTGACAGAATTCGAAGGATGCCAAGTGAGTGTTTCGCAATTGCAGCCACCAAATTCTGCAGTGTCGTTGCGAGTTGTTTGTTTATGTCAGCATTAGGGATTGTCGCTTTTCTCAAGCTGATCACAAAAAAAATCCTGATCTGGCAATCACTGGCCAACAACACCTGTGGCTAACACAGTGGCTGACACGGCCGTAGTACTCGTACAAGAACGCGCCTTGGGAAGTGCCAGCGCCATCCCCTGTTCTTTTGAGTATTTCCACAAAAGCCCGTTTTTCTCTTGAAATTGCTCTCTGTGTTTTATTCCTGTGTCTGCCGGGTCATTGTATGCCATGAGGGACCCACGAGAGAACATACGAGGCAGAGTTTACTTCCTGCGGGACACAAGGACCTGGTCGTAGGCGCCTTCACGATATTGGAGGTCGCGCCGATATTTCTTGCCCAATGAGTTCAAGGCATATTTGTCCCCGCAGCGTCTCCGTGGCATGTTTCTTGGATTGGTTTGTTTGCAAGGTCAATAGACGAGTTATCCCCTCTCGCATCTAAATTGCATGTTTCATGCAATGTTGACACTCAATTTCGAACACTGCGCGCACTTTTGCAGCTTCATTTGACAGCCATCTAAATTCGTCGCACATTCGTGTTCTCTCGTTCTGACTTCCACCACCACGTAAGAAGACACGAACACGTGCTTGCCTTTCACTTCTATTTTCGGGTTGTTTGTTGAATTGTCAGTTTGGTGCTTCTGGGGGTCTTACGAACTGTGCGCTCAAACATACGGTCTTTTCTGGAAGTGCAAACAACAAAGGATGTGCACTTGGGAAAGTGCAGCGACAGCTTTCATTCCCTCTTGTGTGCTTTTGACAGATCAATGCAGAGGTAACTTTGGCCAGTTGGTTACATTTACACCAGCGCAAATGTTTGCAAATGGCAAATAAAAATTGTCACTCGTGAGTATGGTGAAAGTGCACCACCCTGGTGAACTCCTTTTCTCGGGCAAAGTTTTCTCCCGCGAACTCAACAGGGAAAACTCAGCTTTCTACTGAAATCAAATTCACAAACCTAATAAGACCATCTCACACTGGATTTGCTACATGAGACCCTCCCGAGACGGGTCGTTCTGCACTCTGCAGACTGCACCGGATTTTGAACTGCTCGATGCGAAAATTTCTTTTCGTCCCAGAAAATGCGGTGAAAGTGTGTAACTTCAACCAACATCCCACTGAGTGTGTATCTGAAGTGTCAATCCTGTTTGATAGAAACATGAGGACGACACAATTCAATCATTTTCTGGGGAGAAAGTTTCCACGGCTTTCTGCTGAAGGCTCTTCTTCCCCATTTCAGTGAAATAATTAAACGCTCTTCTGCCGCAGCAGTTGAAGCTGCTTCCACCTTGCAATTTTAAAGGAGCCAAATAACACTCCTTAACTGTGTGGCCCAACCGTCTGATTTAATTTGCTTCAAATCACGGCAATTTGCCCTTGATTGAAATTATTTTAGAAACTGGATTGCCACCCTGACTTGCTGTTTTACTTCGTCAAAAACAAACCAACAACAGGAAAAGTTTCATTGCAGAGATGTGTAGAAAACGTGCAGATACGTGGTAACTTGATGGTTACTCTGACAAAATAAACCTTCGGTTTTGCCTGTGGGCCCTTTGGTTAAAATATACTTTTTCAGGGATTCAAGTCTCGTTGGTCTATTTCTCATCAAGCACAGTTGTGTCTTGGTCAAGGCTGGTTGTTTTGTGGTGTAGATGTCGCAGCTCTTAAGTGCTCCCTTGAGAGTAAATTACAAGTTGTCAGACGGAGGGCTCCTCAGGCTGATTATGGATCACGACATGTTTCTCCGAAACGAAACATCGAAATGTGAACACAGCCTTGTGGCCACTCAACACACGAGAGGATCGGTGCAACATGTACGAGTAGACGAGCAAAAGTTGCCCCTGATTTTCCCGCTGAATCGCGACAATTTCGAGACAGTTTGAGCCCTGTGCATGCAGTTCTCTAATATGATCAGGAACGGTGTGACTGAATCCAGAAGGCTTCTGGAGGCTGATTGCACCAGTCTGACACTGTGTGTGTTTCTGATAAAAAGCCCGAATCATTGACCCCAGCAGAAAGCAGAGACAACTAATCAGGCAAAAGGTCTTCACTTTGTTCCCACATCTTTGCTTTGCTGCTGCTGCATGGATGCGCGTTGGATATTTTGAGCACTTGTCGGAATCAAGGTCCGCGTTTCTTGAACCACTTTTTCTGAAGTTCCCTTGGACCAGAATCTGGTCAGAAGAGAGCAAGTTCATGATTTAGATAATATAGACAGACGAGAGGCCAGTGGATCTGGCCATTATCTCAGTTTGATTGGTGAGTCACAAAAGGCACACCACTTTGGCACCCCACAACATTCAGATTTAAGTTTGCTCCCGTGACCTCAACAAAAAGTACCCTCTGTTTTTGTGCCCGAAAGAGTCAGATCTTGGCTGAAACGGTGGTCGAGTTTTCCTTGCCTCCATCTCAGATCGGCTGAAGGTTGTTGAAGGCGGCAAATGCCAACATTCTGGGGTAACAACCCAACTTCAGGCTCGGGCCGGGTCTCTGGCTACACAAGGCCAGAAAGGGCTGGTATTTAGAAGGGAAGTTCTGCAAGGATTTGAAGAATGGGATGAATGGGGTTGAACGAAATGTGTACTTTGAGGCCAAAAACACAAAGTCCCACACCGAACTTCCTCAAAATATCCGGTCTTCGTGGAAAAAGGAAATGCGGAGAGAAGACCCGTGAATAAACAGACTCTTGGTTGTGTTCATGTTACACTTGCAATGACATTGCGGGGGAGGGCGGGTTGTGCGGAGTACTTCAGCACCAGTGAAATTAGCTCAGCTGTTTTGTGAGGAAAACGATTTTCGCATAACAACATTATTCTCACTTTGCATGTGATTTGCTTTCCTTGACCGACTTTCTTGTAAATTAGATGAAGCGTATGAGACTGAGGTGCAAATTCTGGTTTTGTGCAGGACAAACAGAATCATTCGTACCATCAGAGAGAGAGAGAGAGAGAGAGGCAGAGAGAGACAGAGAGAGAGAGAGAGAGATCTTCGACAGATCCACAAGGGAAGGAATGCGAATTCCATTTGATGCCCCAATTGCCAGACTGGCGATACAGACCAATTTTGCCCTGAGAGCCTTTCACAAGCAACCAAGGTACTAAAGACGACACTTCTCTGCGAAAACTTGCCAAAACAAGGCATCTGTCTAAAAGTGGGAACAAAGCTTTTGTGCTCCTCAGAAAGGGAAGGCCTGATCTCCACCGAAAAATTCTTCTTGCATTTGCCTTCAAAATAACTTCAAGAAAAAAAATGTTCGCTCGAAATTCCTGCTGCATCTTGGTGTCACTGAATTCAAAACAGTCGTGTCCTGTGCACTGGCTTTCAACACAAAACTTCATTGCAACATTTCAAAAGGAAGCATGACCTTTTATTCTCGAACCTGCAGACAATGCAACTAGCTTTCCAGCGACGGAAAAAGTTTCCATTGTGAAGGATGAGGCGTTCTTCACGAGGCTATTAGGCGAAGTCACGAAGAAGGAAAACCCCATTAAAATGGCATGCCCTTCAGCAATTAGATACGAGACTTATTATCGTGCGTCACTGGCACCGACCACACTTGCAGCTTCTCACTGACTGTGTGCCACTGTCAAGAGCACGATTCTTCCAAACCACCATGGCAGCGATTGTCTAAGCGATTTTAGATCTTCTTACTGCGTGGCGCAAACCATAACTTCCCAAACGGTCATAAGATCATTCAAGAGATCTTCCCAAACGGTCAGAATTACGCAACTTGAGATTTGCAAAGAGAATCATAACAAGCAGATGTGATTGACGGGGGCAGAATCCAGAGGGCACAGCTGAATGAGTGGAGTTGGTCCCCCACCAACCTGGGAATTCTGCACAGGGGAAAATGCGAGGACTCTTTGTCCACGGATCACCTCAAGGCGAGAATGCCTTTGCACACAACAATCGTTGCAGTGAATTTCTCCTCAAATGGCTGGCCGCTGCTGAATTGAAAGAGGTCAAAACTGAGATGTGCTCCCCAAAAGAACACACGAAATTGGGGAAGACAACGAGGATTCAAACTTCTCGCAAACATTGATGTGTGTGCGTACAAGGCCTCTCTGGTTTAAAAGTGACAAAGATTCGGCGCAAAGTTCACCACTTGGTTCTTATTCAGTTGCTGACAGAGGCAATGTACATGATCAGAAAGGTTGATTGTGATGGCAGGAAGAGTGGAAGTTGTCACTGAAAATCAGCAATCTGGAGTCCCAGCAATTTCTTCACAATGGCAACTCCAGCTTTCACCTCTTGCTATCCGTGGAAGACTGGCATTTTTGCCTTCTACAGGTTGCAAAAATTTCAAAATCAGAAGTCAGCTGGTAGCTAATGCTCAATTTGTGCCAAATTTCAAGGATTATTCAATTTTGCCCTTTGTGTTCACACGAGACCAACATCAACTCTGCTCCCCGAAAAGGTCTCTGATGTGAACCACACAAGCCAAACACTTTCTGTTGGCGACCGGAAAATGTAGCAGGCTCGGAACCTTGTTTGATCACGTTAAAGCCATGGCAGTACTCGGAGTTGTGCCATAAATCTCCAAAAACGTTTCGAAACTGGATTTGGAGAACACCCGCAGCTTTCTGCATCCGTTTTCCGTGTCGACTTTTGATTCTGCACCCTGCCTCTCCTTTTTGCTGCATCACGTTTTGCCTTTAATGACTGAAAACGAAGGAATCGTTATAATGCAGGAGACAATCACCACCGAGAGACCTGCTTGACATTTCAACCAAGCGAGAGCAGAGCAAATACTGAGACTTTGAAAGCGCTCATTTTTTGTGAACAACTCAAATCACTCAGAACTCATGAGAGCAGATCTCAGAGTTCACAGTGTCGACGGAAGGAAAACGGATTTCTTGAGGTGGATCGTTTTTCATTTGTCGTGTTCAGTTTCCATATTTTGTGCCATCATTTAAGATATTTCTGTCAGACGTCACGCTAAAAAGTCGTTTCGATGGAATCGAGATGCAACCATCCAGTTTCCAATTTCAGAAATTATTTCACGCTCAAGCAGCACAAATCCGCATTAACTTTTAATGGTGTCACACGAGATTTTTTGCTTATCAGTGTGCAAGCTGATCAAAAACTGCAAAAAGATCCTCGTTCTGAAAGCAACTGAAATAGAGCTTTTGGAAAGGAGAACCAGTCTGAAAAGTCAGCCTTTTGTCTGCACCAAGTTTTTGATTTGATGGGAAGTGCTGTAGTAGTGCAGCTATTAGAAAGGGACATGACAGGATGAAAGGCGGACCTGAGTCTAATTGCTTTGAGCACAGTCGGGGGAATTTTGTCAGCCTATTCAGCAGAGAAAAAAGCCCTGCAAAGGCATGGATTCATGGAGTCATGAATTTCTCAATCAATGCAGACATTTTCAAAGCAGATATGTATGGTACTATTTTTGGAAGAATGTTGGTTTTTGCCTGGTTGAGAAGTGGATGTGAGTCTCATTTCCACCATGAGTGAGATTAACAGCACTGAGGTCGTCCCTCGCGCAATTCGTCATTCTTTGCCAGTTGTTCTCGACATGAACAATGTAAGGCTCGCAAGAGACATGTCCAGCCGAGGGCCTCAATCGGGCACAATCTGGACTTTTTCTCGTATTGAAATGCACCCGTTGAGCCCATCTACTTTCACGGTCAATGGGTTGTCACGGGGAAGTCGTGTCTCAATCCATCCTCGGTTCTTGTACCAGAAACTTTAGGAAAATCTGAATCTTGACAAGGAATTCCGCTGACCGTTTGGTTTGAGGGGGCAAGAGCTGTGAAACCACGATCCACCAATGACGAACAACATGACAAATCTTCAAGAAATTTGCTCCAATAAACTTACAGAGCCGTGTCACTTCACGATTGCCTTCCATCGAACCTGACCTGAAGTTTCCGAATTGGGCTCAGGATGTTGTGTTTTCGCGGCGTCCCTGCCCGTGGGGACCCTGAGTCGCCTGAATGAGGTGCGGAATCGCTAAGCAGCTTTTCAATGCAGCAGGTGCGCGTTAAAATTAGCCGCGAGCAGCTCCTATTGACTTCTCCTTGTGTCAATCCAACACTCATTATCAACCCGTAAATTCCCTCCCCAAGGACCCCTCGGGAATGGGGAGTGACGGTCGAGTCCACTGCCCCGCGTGTCTCAACTAACGCTTGCTGGAAGAAGTTGCCAAAACCAAGCCACAGAAATTCTCAATGTTCTGCCAGTTGTCAATGCTGAAGGGACTTTGGTCAAGACTGACTTGCCTCAAAGACGCGAAAGACCTTGGCCTGTGGTTGTGGCGCATGCGTGCAGTGCTGAAGGTCTGCGTGTGTGTGACACCGCAGCTTACGCACACAACAGCCACAACATCTTTCACGAACATGGACAGGTTTGAGGTCTCCGTGGCTGCAGATAACGCGCTTGTGCAAGAAATGTGACACGGTCGGCAATTGTTTTTGCACAATTTTCATTCTCGTTTGTGGGTGTCAGCTCAAACAGAACTTCACGAAACTTTCTTGAGGACTGTGTCGGGTCTACAGATCTGTTTGTACTGCGTCGACAACAGCGTGTGTTGTTGGCCAAACGGAAGTTTCGAGTGTGCTCAGGAAACCGGCCTTTCAGGTGGACGATTACGTGGATTAGAGAGCAGGCTGCTGCCGGGTGAACCCGCCGCCTGCGCCCGAGAAGGTCAACAGTGTGCACCGGTCGGAGGGTGACCTGCCTCTTGCCTTCGTGCGTGCGTGATGAAATTCCCAGAGAGAGGCTGATTTGTCGTCATTCTAGAATTTCAAACTTCAGCACATCGCCAAAGTGTCCGATGAAATCTTTTTGGTGTGTGTTCTTTCGACTTGTTCGAAAAAAAAAAGAAATCTGCAGACAGACTTGGCTGTGTTCTGGCTACGTACCGACATTGAATTAAAAATAAACAGAGAAAAACAAAGAGGCAAGCAAAATGCGAGAGCGAGCCCAAGTGGACCCCTTCGTTCTCACCGTTGTCGTGAGTTTGCAGGGGCCACTCTCCTTCGGATCGGACCTGTTCGGCCGCAGCCCTGCCGTGCAGCAGGTGCGCGCGGAGCCGCATCTAATTGCGCGATTATTTTGCTCCGATGCCGAGGCAGGGTCGCGACGCCGACCGCTGCACTGACGATGCGCCCGTCCGTACGACCCTGTCACAAATCTGAAATGAAGGTTGTTGTTTGAGCGAACAACGTGGAATTCCTCCGCCGAGTTGTTCGACAGGAGAATTTTTTGACGAACAATTGAATGTCTCTTTTTGCAAAAAATGACAGAGCTTGCTTCGAGCTGTAAGATCGTCATTCAAAACACAAACTGAAATTCATTCCAACAATATCACCAGCGAAAACCAATTAGATCTGGGTGATGTTACTGAACTGTTTTTGCTTGAGAATAGATGGTGCATTCAATTTGACATTCAGTCTGTGCCGATGACTGAAGAAACGGCGTGTTTTAAGTGGCCTCATTACTCGTCTCTTCCTCTGCATGCTCTCCTCTCACTTATTAAACCCTTGATGATCAACGTCTAAGTGCTCGTGAATCTCCACGGACTTCCAGAGTTTTACCAAAACTTGGCATGGCTTCAACATTTCCACGGCCACCGAGGCCATCGCGTGTGTGCAGCGAAAACTCCGAATTCTTTGAGAAAGCTGACAAGAAACACCGCACCTTTCATGTCCCACGGAACGTCGGAACGTCTCTTCATGGGCACAAAAGATTTGGTGTGAGAGTCTAAAAGCACTCATCATGCAGACTGAAGAAAGTTTCCTCCTGTCATGTCTAACACTGAAAGTGTTTGTTCTGCAACAAACTACAACGCGGATTTTGAGGTTGAGCCTCATTTTGTGTGCTTTGCTGAAGAAGGAAAAGTTATTTAAAGAGGTGCGAGACAAGCACAGTATTTTAACACAGTAGCATGAGTGTGCATAATCAGATTTCCAATTCCCATAAGTGCATCATCAATGTTACATGCTGCTCCAATTGACCAAATTTGCAGTTCAAAATTTGATGAACTTGACTCTGCAGGGAAATTGGCCAAGATGGCTTCGAGGAGCAAACGTCTCCCCCTGGACTTTCCGAAAACATTTTCGAAAGCGGAAACTTTTAACATTATCGAGCTTGACTGATGTCGCATCTGCTTTCTTTGTCCAGATTTGCAGCCCAAGGCCGTTGACAAAATCCGAACCGCTTGTGTCACTTGCACTTTCCTTCTACATCGCTCTCAATCAGGCCAGAAGCAAACAGAAAATTAAATCTGTGGGCATTCATTCATCTTCCGTTCCTCTCATCAATGTTCATACGGGGGAAACAACGGGCAAAAGTCTCCTGTGACTCTGTTGACGTCACAATGAAATGTTTTGTGAAAACGTTTGTGAGTCGAGTCGCTTCACCCGATGTTGTCGCGATCCAGCGAGAAGTCCCACCTCAGTGTGTTCTCAGTCTCCCTTTCAACCTTGGTGAGCCCAGTGCAGACGAACAACAGGAATACCTCAGCAATGCTGAAAAACAGAGGGCCAATACAGGTGCCACTTTCCCTATTTTTATACATTTTGCTCAATTTTCGCACTTGAAATTCAACCCCATGCACTAGAGCAAACACTCCTCTGACTCACTCCAAAACCGCGACGTGGAAACGTTGGGTTCCTCGTGGTCCACACATTGCCATGGCTCGTTGTTGTGTGCTTCTCATGTGCATCAAATCCACCACCACCAAAGTATGGGCATTGATCAAACCAGAAATGTTGACAAAATTAACTCTGTTTGTTGTGCGTTTCTCCTCAATTTGTTCCCCGCGTCGAGTGGCGGTCCTCGGAGAGTGATCCACCATGAATATTGCATTGATGTCAATGACTGCACTGAAATGTTGCGTGCATCAACGTGCCTAATATTCAAAACAGATTTTGCAAAACAAGCACAAATTTTGATGCTTGAGATCGCAGCAGCTCAAGTTCTGCATCCTCTGGGGTGGGTCTGCTTTTTAAACACAAAAGAAACACAAAGACTCCACCTCAATTTCTCGCACCTTGTGGTCATCCCATACCCCCCAAGGGCACACGCCCATTTACCCTCTGTTGTTTTCACCACGAAGGTTGTCACCACAAAAGTTTTCAAAAGAAAGCAACAGCAACATTTTGTACCAACGGGAATAGACTTTGGCGGTGCCAGCAAGTTGCTCGTTCCAGGTCGTGAAGACACAAGCCAACTCAACATAACTGATCACACTACCCCAGAAAAAGAACACAATGCCCTGCGTAAAAGCTTCCGAAAAACTGTGAAGTTCACAGAACCGAAGCAAGATTCAGCTTGAAATCACAATCAGAGAATGGCTGTGGAGACGGGGACGGTTCAGCATTGCAAGAGCTCTGGCGTTTGACTCGTGGTGAAAAGGACTGCACCAGCTTGGGTTTCCTTTGAGAGTTGCTCTGAAGCTCCGAGACAGGTAAGAAGATTGAATCTGACAGAAAGCAGGCGTCGAAGGGGAAACGTCTGTTCCAGTGGTCACAGTGAGTTGGCACAATCTGCTGTCGCTGAGTACACACTTTCAGAGCCAGACATCTGAATCATTCATCACAGTTGTGGTGTTTTCAGCATTCAACCGTATGAAACAGGCACGCACATGGGACTGAATGAAATGAAATCAATTGCGAACGGTGCAGACGAAAAGCGAATCACCCAGGTGAGGTAAAAACGATTTGCAGCCTTGACAGAATTCGTGGTGTTTTTGTGCTGGTTTCAAGGACGTTTTGTCCCGAATGAGAGAATAGACACAGCAGCTCTGCCACAGACACATGCACGATTGTTTGTGTTCTCATGTCAACAAGACACACTCATTGGCCCACGACAAATCAACAACAAAAAAGTCAGCATCGCGTTTCCTTTCCTCTGCAGTGAGCCAGATACTGCTCAACCTTGCGCAGGACAAATAAGCGTGGACAAACGCGAGGCATGGCGGCACGCTGGTACGAGTATAGGGGCGTGCGACAACAGGAGATGCACGGCAGAACTTCAGACGGAAGCCCCTTGATTTCCAGGTGGCGTTCAGCACTTGCATGGTTGTGTTTGGACACAAGAACGACAACAATCAACAAAAATTGTCTTGTCTTGCGTGTGTCGCACAACAAGCCCGAAAGAAGACCAGACGCACTCGTCAGTCACATGTGCAGCAGACTTGTCAGCACCAACACTGATTTGAAGCAAATTTGTCCGCTCCTCCATCCGGTGGTCTGCCCCTCACCACAATGCTGACACCACGGTTGTGCAAAACACGCAGTTTCAGACAGGTTTGTCTTGAGGAGAGAATCACAGCTGAGCAACGTGACCTCGGTCAAGAACGTTTCGCAAGTGTTGCATCGTCACGGCACAGAAAGTTTTCTCCTTTGCAAAAACTAAGGTTTGCCAAAACAGGCAAGCGCACTACAGGTGAGGGAAGAATGGGGAGCACTTGAGTCTGGACATGTGCAGATGATTTCCTTTTGTCTCGGATTCGCTTTTCGCGCCACATCCGTGCAGCTTCAATCTCGTTCCTCTCGCAGATCTACCGGCAGCAAAAAGTGGACGGACCACCACGGAGCATGTGGAGCGATTGCAATCACTGCAATCCTAGTGGCCGCCCCAATCATGTCCTGTTGCCGTATAATTCAATTTGGATCGGCAGATCTTATCCGAGAAGCGGCAGAAGTGCCTGTAACTACTTGAGCCTCCAGCGATTCATAAATACGCTGAGACAACCACGACCTCCTTGCTGGTCTCTCGTTTGCAGGCAGAAACCAGCTCTGAATGACAGAAATCGACTCTCAACCGAGACAGGAAAGTTCCCTTGTTCTGGAGTGATGTTCTATGCAGGTCGAACAGATGAACGGCGACCCACTTCACAAGGAACACACCACCTTCTGAGACTGACCAAGTCAGTATCAAGACGGGATTGTGCCTTGAACACAAAATACAGAGTTTTTCCATCAAGGAGTGAAAAAAGAGGATTTGTTTGGAAACTTGGCTCTTTTTTGAGGAGGATGGAGTCTTCATTGAAACAAACCGAGGTGTTTGGAGAAAGTACCTGAAAATTTATCAAAGATAATAAAAAGGAGCTCTATTTCGCCAGCAACAAGATTTGTGTTTTGCAGTGTGGGCTTCGAACTTCCTGCACAAAACCTCGAAGTTCTCAATACATAATTTACTTTGAATCGATTTCATCAACACCCACAAAACATTGTTCCTTATCTGCAGTCAATCTAGATTTCACATCACACTGAGTTGTAACATGAACGTGTATGGAAACATTGAACACTGGAGTGAAATCGATGTCTGTGCATCTTCGGTGAAACTGCACATGATGTGTACTGATTGACCGCGACTCTCGCGATCAGATCCATAATTAACGACCCGTCTTGTCCAATATGTTCATGACATGTGCCTCTTCGTGAGTGTAGATTCCGAGGGCTCTTGAGATTGCGTCATCTGGGCTCTGTTGTTGCCATCTTGTTGTTGCCTCCACCTCCAAACATTTCAATCAGCTGTGAAACTCACCGTGTCTTGGATTTCTGGAGAACCACACAGACATCAGCAGCAATGTATGCTTCGGTTCTTGTGAAAGCATCAACAAGCATTTCTCTGCAAAAAGGTTTGCTTGCATAAATAATTCACCGAGAAATGCACGACGCAAGTTGCAAAAAAAATCCAACAATTCTGCAGCTTTTACTCTTTGAAGAGAAATCAAAATAAATTAGCAGGATGATTGAGTCTCTTCAGTGCGCTTCAAGGGCTGATGGTTTGGCTCAATGGGCGCTGCGCAGTCTGAATAGACAGCGCACCAATTGACACCGTCAGAAATTTGCACCGAGTGACGCATACGAATGAGTATTCTACAACGGTACCGAGTTAGTCGCGGGTTTGTCGATGTTTGCGGACAGTTGTGCGAGTGGCGCTTCTCACACTGACCTGAATCATCATCGCCAATGACAAAGTCATCATGTGCTTGCACTCAACTGAAATTTATTCGATCA